>TARA_Y100000385_G_scaffold195050_1_pt1 | contig 19259 bp, 24 predicted proteins | sample TARA_Y100000385 | Tara Oceans TARA_Y100000385 (sample SAMEA2620980) | marine metagenome | biome: marine biome (ENVO:00000447); feature: surface water layer (ENVO:00002042); material: "saline water (ENVO:00002010), including plankton (ENVO:xxxxxxxx)" | depth 5 m
GCCAACAGATGAAGAGAATGGTATAAAGGTATCACTACCAGTAGACAAGAGTGATTGTGACCGTTTTGTACGAGAGGCTAGTAAAACATATCAATACTTTAAGGTTCGTCCAACTCTTAACGCTGAGTTAATGTACAATACAGAGCGTAGCTTACTTACAGACAAGAATGGTAAGTGGGATTTCACAACTGCCCGTAACGATAATTTTGTAATCATGGGTCAAATCGCATACCCTATCGAAGAAGAGTCAATAGGCGATCACTACAGCGATGAAGATAAGGTTGCTAATTTTCTATGGCATACAAGTGGACTGCGACTACACCTAGAAATTGGTGATGTGGACATTACTCCAAGTCGTGAAGCGTTGTCTTACACAGCAGAGACAAAGAAGAATATTCGTAATGTTATCCAAACAGTTATTGATGATATTAAGGAAAGTGTAGAAGATGCTATCAAAGCACAACCCACACTATACCTTGCACGTAAAAAGTATGTTGAGATTGAGCAACAGTGCCATTCTGTAAAGGAAGCAATGGAAAGTCTAAACAAGGCTATTGAATGGAATGGTCAAGATATATTTGATGAGATGGTTGGCAACAAAATCAAAGTATCAATCCTTAATTTGACGCACATACATAAGTCTGGGTATCGCAGCAAGTCAGAAACAAATAAAGATCCAGACTTTGTACCATTCCGCAAGGACACCCGTTTTGTTATAGATGATTTGCCAAGAGGTGGTATGACTCGTATTCGCAACACAATCAAAGAAGACAATGCCAATAGAGGCTATAGTAGCCAAGGATACGATGTATACGTCTACAAGCTACGACAAGACCTGATTGGTGGTACAGATAAACCATATCGCTACGATGAGACTAAGGACAACAACAAGCTACTAGATAAGCTTGGTGGTGCAAAGCCTGAGAACGTAAGGTTCACATCTGATATGCCAAAACCAGAGCGTTCATCTAATCGAAGCAGTTCTGTATACTCAGCAGAGGTTCAGTGCTTCAATTGGTATGGCGACACTGGCAAGTTTGAGTTTAGGAAAGTATCTGTAAAAGACCAAAACATGATTTACATTCCTGCTATTAAAAAGAAGGGTAGATGGTCTGATGATAGGTCTGATTGTAAATTGTCCTATGGTCTAACTGTATCTGATAAAGCTTTAAGTATATATCTTAACTTACTATGCAAGCATTATGGTGTGAATGTGTATGGCAAGACTATCTGCCTCATGACTCCATCGCAAATCAAGCAGCGTAAGCTAGAGGATCGTAGCAACTGGGAAGGTCCAGAGTTTATTGTGGACTATCTCAAGGCTCTAGCCAAAGACTCAGCAGAAGAGATTGCAGGTATCAGACACTCACACACATGCTCACATCGTAACCTTCACGATGTTATCCTTAATACTAATACTGACAACAAGGCAAAACAAATTGTACTTGAATTCCAAGAGTATTATGATAGAGTTACTAAGAATCAGAATGATCTAGATATGGTCTGGAAGATTGGTAGAGAACTAAGCATGACACATCTATGGAATGAACCAAAAGATTTTGATAAAAACGCCAAGTATTTCAATCCACTCAAGAAAGAAATGCAGAAGTATCCTCTTCTTGAGGGTATCAATACTAACAAGGTTTGTGAGTCTGATCTCTCAGCTTACATTGACATGGTAGAAAATTCTACTAAAGAGTTGACAAATGTTTGACGATACGGTATAATACAAAGGTACTAATTACACACAGGAGATTGAAATGAATTACATTATTGCAAATGACGGAAACGTAACAGCGACAGTAGCAGGTGAAGTTTACACCTTTGGCAAGTCGCATCCAAGATACGAAAGACTTATTACTCATCTCAAGAATAATAATGTCGAACACTTTGAGGCATCCTACGATATTGTGTCGCATGTAAATGCATATTGCGATGGATATGCCAGCGTTGAAGATGGTAAGATGAAGTGGGATGGGATTGAGATGCCAGAGATGTTTGGTGGCACAATTCTAGACATGATCCAGCAGGGTTATCCTTTTGAGCCTATGCTAAACTTCCTTGATAACATGTCACAGAATCCATCTGACCATGCTATCACAGAACTGTTTGAGTTTATGGAAAACAAGAATATGCCTATCACACCTGATGGACATTTCTTAGCATACAAAGCAGTGAGTCCAAATTACAAAGATTTGTATTCTCATACATTTGATAATAGTGTTGGTAGTACATGCGAGGTTCCACGTACTAAAGTGAATGGAAACAGGGAACATCATTGTGCTGCTGGGCTACACGTTGGAGCATTTGATTATGCCAAGTCATATGGCGGGATTGACTTAGATGACAATGAAGGTGACGGTGGCAACAAGCTTATGATTTGCAAGGTAAACCCACGCGATGTTGTAAGTGTGCCGAACGACTGCAAATGTCAGAAACTACGCTGCTGCAAGTACGAGGTGGTCAGTGAGTTTGAAGACTTACTAAAGAGTGTTGTTCATATGACAAAGGACGATATTGATTACTCTAATCTCAAGAAGCGTAATCAGGAATGGGTTTTTGAGGTCACTGCTAAGTTGGAACGTGTCAACAACGTTCTTAAGAAGCGTGAAGCTGTTCTTAGCTAGTGACTGTAGGGAGGGGTGGGGCAAGTAGTGTGTGGCTTGCCCCACCTCGGTCTTTATTTTTACACATGGAAGTGTTCGATTAGTTTTTTTTATTTTAAGGAGAAAGTATGAAGTTATTTTTAACATTGTTGTTTTCAGCCGTAAGTGTAATCGCCGTCGCTGGAGAGGCTCCAGTAGCACCTGAGCCAGCACCTGTTGTCACAAAGGACTGTGACTCATGCAGCACCAACAACTGTACAGTACGCAGGGGCTTGTTTGGTAGGCGACGATTTGTTAGATCTACAGACTATACATGTAGCAAATCTGGCAGTACGTACTCAAGAACAAGATGTGTAACAGATGGTTGTGAAAATGTTTTGCGATCAAGGACTTACAGTAGAACCATTTGCAACGGAAGTGCTTGCGACTGCAAGTAATACTATGGGGGTGCGATAATATCAAGCCCCCTTTTATTTTTTCAAGGAGGAAATTATGAAGAAAATTAGTTTAGTTATAATTGCTATGATCATGTTAACTGGAGTGTGTGAGGCTAGGCGAACTAGGAAAACCAATACAAATTATACATACACAAATTATGTTAAGATAAATAATAAGACTGCTCAGGGAGTAGCAAACACTATGGCTTTAAAAAATTGTGTCGCTCATTTTGGTGGACACTATAATACTTATGAAGGATGTGGAAGTGGTTGGACGCAAGAGGGCGCATACAATCGTTGCTGCTACAGTAATAGCGGAATGACAACTGTAGACGTAGGATACGCTCAAAGCAAAAATGGCATGTGGTATTGTTGCCGCAGATACAGTAAATAATTTTTACCTAAAGGCGGTAGAAACTATGAACAAAAATGTACAGGAATATAGATGTGGATGAACGACTTCTAACAATGGCGAGAAGATATTGGGACGAGGAAGATTCAATAACAGAAGAACAAGTACACTGGGTTTTAAGAGATGAAGGATACTCAAAGGACGAAATTGACAATGCGATCAGTGATTATTTCGCTATCCATATACGCTCTAACATTCTCCTTCATTATTGGATTGCACCTGTTGTGCTTGTGGTTGTAATGATTGCTTTGGTTTGTTATGTACAAAATTTAATATGGATTAATACTGGACCTTAATATGAGTAAAATAGTAGTTACTGGTGGCGCAGGCTTTATCGGTAGTCATTTAGTTGATTATTTAGTTGATTTAAATCATGATGTAATAGTTATTGATAATTTCTCTACTGGGACTCAAAGCAATACAAATAACAAAGCCAAAACAATATTCAAAGACATACAAATGGCTATGGATGCCGAGCTATGTTATATTTGCAAAGACGTAGACTATATATTTCACATGGCAGCAAGACCAAATGTGCAAGAGTCTATAGAGAACCCTTTAGTTTCGTTTAAGCAAAATCTTATTTCTACTGTTAAAATGTTAAACGTTGCAGTCCAAAATAAAGTTAAAAAATTTGTATATAGCGGATCTTCATCCTGTTATGGAGATACCAAAAATTTACCAACAAAGGAGTCATCAACAATATCTCCGAAAAGCCCATACGCGCTCAATAAATATCAAGGAGAAGAATATTGCTCCCTGTATTCTCAAGTGTATGATTTGAAGACTGTTAGTTTAAGATATTTTAATGTTTATGGAAATAGAATGACTAACAAAGGGGCGTATAGGAGTGTTTTAAGTGTGTTCTTAGAGTCTCATGCGAACAAAAGCCCATTCAACATAGTTAATGATGGCAAGCAAAGTAGAGATTTTGTAAATGTATCCGATGTAGTCAGAGCTAATGTATTAGCCATGCAAAAAAATACTGATTATAGTCAACCAATCAATATTGGGTCCGGTAAAAGCTATACTGTTAATGAAATAGCTGATATGTTTAAGGCCAAAAAAAGCTATGGAGAGAAGAGAATAGAACCATATAAGACTTTAGCAGATATTCATATGGCTAAAAAATATTTAGATTGGGAACCTACTGTAGAATTGAAAGAATGGATTACTAAAGCGGTAAAACTACAAAATGAATAAAATGATTCTTTCACTTGCAATACTTGCTTTTATTAGTATAATAATCTTATTGTGTTTACCAAAAAAAGAACTGACAGAAGAACAAAAAGTCAAGGCATGGAGGCCAAGGGATTTTTACCTAGTATATCAATATTACTTTAACCCAAATTTTATTGAACTTAGAAAAGAAATAGAACATAATGAAATGGTCAGAAATCAAGAAGTGGGCCAAGGCAAAAGGTTATAATGTCTCAAGAGAGAAGGCAGAGAATACCGATGAATATACATATGAGTACACTTGGACTAAAGACGATAAATCTGCTGGAGGTTTAGCCACAAGCGTCAAAGGTTTAGCGACTGACATATTTAATAACATAACAAACAATAAACATCTGGCGCATCAGTCGCAATATCAACAAGAATTTAAATGGTTTAAGCATGAAAATTAATTACGAGCCTAAACTAGATTTTGACGACGTATTATTAGCACCACATAGAAGCAAAACTGCTTCACGTTCTGCCATACAATTATTACGCAACTTCTCATTCTATCACTCTGACAGAAAATGGGAAGGCACACCCATCTTTGCTGCTAATATGGATACAACTGGTAGTATGGCTATGTCTGAAGAATTGTTCAAATATGATATGGCTACTTGTCTTCACAAACACTATGATCTAGACAATTTAGTACGAGAATTTTATTATCCCAATCATCAATGGTGGAGCATGGGGATTAAATACTCAGAAATGGAAAAGTTGGCAAAGTTTGTAGAGCTTTCAGGTGTAGTGCCAAATTTATGCATAGATGTTGCTAATGGATATACTGACGATTTTGTAAACTTTTGCAATGAAATACGAGAGAGATGCTTAACACAGTGGTCTGGCGAGTCACCCATTATAATGGCTGGAAATGTATGTACTCCAGAAATGGTGCAAGAATTAATTTTGCATGGGGGAGTAGATATTGTTAAGATTGGTATTGGCCCCGGATCTGCATGTACAACAAGATTAAAAACTGGCGTGGGTTTTCCCCAGCTATCTGCTATAATAGAGTGTAGCCATGCGGCACACGGACTACGAAATGGAGATGGGCGATTGGGATTAGTGTGTGCTGATGGTGGCTGTAGGACTCCTGCTGATGTGTGCAAGGCTTTTGCTGCTGGTGCAGACTTCGTTATGTTAGGCGGGATGCTAGCTGGCACATATGAATGCGAAGGAGATTGGCAATACGAATGGCTACCAGATCACAGTAAGATGGTTAGAAAGTCTTTAAAGTTTTATGGCATGTCTTCAAGCGAAGCGCAGTCAAAGTATGGTGGTATAAAAGATTATAGGGCAAGCGAGGGGCGTGTAAAAGAAGTTCCATACAAAGGCCCAGTAAAAGATATTATATTGGATGTACTTGGTGGGCTACGAAGTGCCTGTGCGTATATTGGAGCAACCAAACTAAAAGACATGAACAAGTGTGCAGAATTTAATTTAGTAAACAGAACTCATTTTGATCAGAGTGTTTAATGAAAAATATATTTATAATGTGCGGCGGCAGAACTGGATCGTCATTATTGACTGGTCATTTTCCTTGTGATGAAAATATGTTCAACGTGTGGGAATTTTGGTCAATGCATATACCACATTTCTGGAGGATTATAAAATCAATTAAAAAAGCAGGAAATGGCGATCTACCAAAATCTTTTGTAGAATTTATGTCTAATGTCTATGATGTTAACCCAACAAACCTGAGAGGTCTAAAAGCAACAGTGGCAAAGTTCCCGTATACATTGGACATGCTTTCAGATGCAATTGAAATATTAGAGAAAAATACAAACTTTAAATATTTTATGCATAAAAATATTAACCACGCAAATTTTTTAGGTGGATGGACTCAGGAAGATATAGTAAAGATGGCAGATGTGGTCATAGTAAACTATAGGAAAAGTATATTAGACTGTTGGGTAAGTAATACTAGAGCTGCTGAAAGCAAAATATGGCTTAGTAAAGAGTATATAAAAGACTATGATCAAAAAGTTTATTTCAACGATAAACACTTTGTAAAATTTGCTGAAGAATATGTGGTTGAATACGAAGATATTAAAAACAAAATTAAAAAACATAATAAACCACATATCGTAATAGAGTACGAAACTTTATGTAAGCAACAAGACTCTTGCAAATACATTGCAGATAAGCTTAAAGAATTAGGAATATCAGATATTAAAATAAGTAAGCCAAATATGGTAAAGCAGTCTACTGAGAGAGAATACTACGATAATATATTTAAAAAGAACCACGCTGAAAAATTTAGAGAACAATACAGTGAAATCAAAAAATACACAAGTTACAAATTTTGATAAAAATAACATTCATAGCATGAGATATATGCCTTCTTGGAATAATAATTCTGGGATTCAAATATCTGGCTTAATTGATTTGTGTTTTGATATATACCTTTTAAACCCAAAAGCTTCTAACTGGGTTGAAATAGGATCTTACGTAGGAGAGTCTGCACTCATTTTTGCTTCTTTCTCTTTTGTAAAAGAATTAAATTGTGTAGACCCACTGGTATTCGGGACAAGAACGAGAAGAACAGATCTTGAAGATTGCTTCAGAAAGAGGCTAAAAATTTTCATGAAACATCCTCGGCCTAAAGTTCATTTACATCTTGAGACATCAGAAGAGTATTCTAAAAAAGTTTTAGACAATTCTTTAGACGTAGTATACATTGATGGGTCTCATAAGTATGAGTCAGTATTGAATGATTTAGAATTGTGGTATCCTAAATTACGTTCTGGTGGTTTTTTGTGTGGTCATGACTATAAGAACGGTCATGAGGGTGTGGAGCAAGCGGTAGACGAGTTCGTTAGTCGCCATCAACTAAATATAAATAAAACATATAGAGATCATAGTTTTATGATCAGAGTATAATGGCAGTACCGGCAATTATAATTTCAACGCTGTGTTATGTGTGGACATGTACGTGTTGTGTTATAGGACGCGATTTTCCACACGCTTTAATGTGGTTCGCATACGCTTTAGCAAATTTAGGATTATTGTGGTATGAATTCAACAAAATGGGATGAAAGATTCATTGAACTAGCCAAACTAGTCGGATCTTGGTCAAAAGACCCGTCAACTCAAGTGGGCGCTGTGATAGTTGATGCAAATAATAGAATTATATCAATTGGTTTCAATGGATTTCCCAAAGGTATAGACGACAATTCAGAGAAATTACTTGACAGAGACACAAAATATAATACAATTGTACACGCAGAAGCAAACGCTCTTATGTTTGCCAATAAGTCAGTAGAAGGATGCACACTTTATACTTGGCCCTTTCAGCCATGCTCAAAGTGCGCTGGTCTGATTATACAGTCTGGTATTAAGAGAGTAGTTTCGGTAGTACAAAACGATCAGAGATGGAAAAAAAATTTTGAGGTTTCTAGTGAATTATTTAGAGAAGCCGGAATATCTTTAGAATTGTGTCATCATTAAGAAACCAAGCTATAATAATACAATGAGCGAGTACGACGATATCAACAGAGAAAAAATTTTAAGAGAACTAGTCACAGACTGTTTCATTGCTCATCAACCAGAAATTATAATAAGACTGCTAACGCAACTAGAAGACGAATATATAGAAATAGCTAAGTTAGCGACGATGGGAGAATATAAAGCAACTTGGACTCACAGGCAGGCATTGGACTATATAACTTATGAAACTTAGGATTAAAAATGACAACACAAGAAATGGCAAAGGCGCACTTGTCAAGTGTGCAAAAAACAATAGAAGATATGTATAAACAAAAAGAAGCCATTGACAACGAAATAGGTAGGCTGCAAGTTTATCTTGAAGAAGGTTTGAAAGTTTTAGAAGAAGCAAAAGATTAATTAGGAGGTTTTGAATGAATGTAAATGATTTTGTAGATCGCTTGGAAAACATTTCTACTGCATACAGCTGGGATGTTAATCAGAATAGAGTAGTTGCAAAAATTAAAAGTGGTCCACACAAAGGACACGAATTGAATCCTGTAACAGCTCTAGCTCACAAGCATGGTTTTGGTTTTTTTGATAATAACAGAGAGGATACTGTTTACGCAGCAAGTTTGCTTGGTTTGTCTAGAAAATATGCTAGAACTATTTATAGCGCAACCATAGGCACTCATAATCGTGGTAATTCGCAAGTAGTTCGTGGAAAAATTCGTTCAGCACTGGAGGTATAAATGAATATCAATACTTGGTTGGGATGCGGTAGATTGACAAAAGATGCAGAATTTAATGTCACGCAGAAGGGAACTTCTATGGCTAAATTTCGCATGGCTGTAAATGATCGTAGGAATGACGATACTCTTTACTTAAATGTTTTGTGTTTTGGGAAGATGGCTGAAGCACTCAAAGAACACTTAACGAGAGGAAGATTAGTAGGTGTTCAGGGTAAGATTAAGGTAGACGACTACCAAGATAAAGATGGAAATCCAAGAAATTCTGTTTGCGTTATGGCTGACGAAATTTCTCTGGGGCCATCTAGCAAGCAGCAGGATACTACTGCTAAAAATGAAAGTTAACCATAACCTGACTACTTTTTTGATAGCCCGATAAGGTTCGCCCTGTCGGGCTATTTTTTTATAAAGTTTGTCTTGACAAATGACGATATTGTTGATACAATACTAATGTAAACCATCAGGAGATCAATATGTCAGATTTTTTAGCAAATTTTATTTTAGTGTTTTTAACAGCATTGTTTTTGAAATCTTTTTTTGATAGCTATTCAAATCCTCAAAAACATTTCACATTAACAGAGTACGTCACTTTGCAACCCATAGGCGATAAAGATGCGCCACAGCAAACGCCAGCAAAACCTAAGCCACTAAAGCCTAAGCCAGAAACTGTTAAAGTCATAGATGAAGAAGAACGTGTCTTAAAGACTGACTGCGAGCTAGCACTTAAAAAACTTGGGTGCGACAACAAGCATTCTAAATACATAATAAAAATGACTTTTGAAAAACATAGCCCAAAAACAGTAGAAGAATTTCTTCAAAAGGCTTTTGTATGAACAATTTAAATAATATGAGAACATATTTAGTAGGCGCTATGGATAGAGTTCCAGATGGTGGTACTGGATGGAGGAATGCAATAACCCCAGCACTCAAAGAGTTGGGCATTGAAGTTTTGGACCCTTGCGATAAACCCATAGAGTCAGCAAAAGAAGGTCCAGACACTAGAGCAATTATAGATTATTATAAACAAACAGGACAATTTAATAAAATTAGAGAAAAGTATAGTCATATTAGAAATGCAGACTTGAGGTGTGTCGATATATCAGATTTTGTCATTGCTCACATAGACATTAATGTTCATATGTGCGGATCATACGAAGAAATAGCTACAGCAAATAGACAAAAGAAACCAATACTAGTATGGTGCGAACAGGGCAAAATGGCTGCACCAAACTGGCTTTTTTTCATGCTACCACACGAACACATTTTTAGCTCTATGGACAGATTATTATCATACCTTCATGACGTATCTCAATGTAAAAATACAAACGAATTAAAAAGATGGTTTTTCTTTAGGGGAGCGACATGATAAATTTGATAGCACCCATCAACCAGTTAGGTTATGGAATAGCTGGGCTTAACATATGTAAAAGTCTAGAACAATTGAGTGACGTTGCACTTTGGCCCATAGGTCCGATAAGTGGTATAAATCAACATGATGGTCAGGCATTACAAAGATGTATACGAAACGCACAAAAACCAATCTTTGACGCTCCATGCATAAAAGTATGGCATCAAAACGACATGGCTCAGTTTGTGGGTAAAGGAGATCACATAGGTTTTCCATTTTTTGAATTAGATAATTTTAGTGCCATAGAAAAACACCACCTTAACTCATTAGATAAATTATTTGTATCTTCATCTTGGGCGAAAAAAGTTGTACTTGAAAACACTAGACTTAAAGAAAAACAAGTTTGTGTTGTCCCCCTTGGGGTTAATTCTGACGTATTCCAGCCTTACCAACAACCTAGTTCGCACAAGAATACAATATTCTTTAATTGCGGCAAATGGGAAAAACGAAAGGGGCATGACGTTTTACCTATTATATTTAATAATGCTTTTTCTGAAGAAGATAATGTTGAGTTGTGGATGATGACAAGTAATCCATTCTTAAAAGAAGATCAGGAAAGACACTGGCATCATCTATACAAAGACACAAAATTGGGTGATAAGATAAAGTTTATAGATCGCGTTGATACCCAAAAACAAGTGTATAATATAATGAAAGAGGCAGATTGTGGAATTTTCCCATCAAGAGCTGAAGGATGGAATCTTGAGCTATTAGAAATGATGTCCTGCGGAAAACACGTAATATGCACAGACTATTCTGCTCACACAGAATTTTGTAATACTGACAATGCTTTATTAATAAATATAGATACTCAAGAATCTGCCCAAGACGGTTTTTGGTTTCATGGAGACGTTGGTAATTGGTCTACTATAGGTAGATCGCAAATAGATCAAGCTATTAATCACATGAGACATGTTCATAAACAAAAAAGCAATGATTCTCTACATCTAAATACTAACGGTATAGAAACTGCTAAAAAATTTAGCTGGGAGAACACGGCGAAAGGTATATTAAACTATGTTTAACTTATTCGGCAAAAAGGAAAGCCCAGAGGAAATACCAGCAAGTATTACTTATTATACTGATAAAAATTCAAATGTAAAAATAGATATAAATATGGAAGATTATGATACTTCCACTATAAATTCAATGGCTAAATTGCTGGGCGTACTAGCTAGACCAGATACTATTATAGAAACTTTTGAAGTCCTTAAGGTTGGAATAACGTCAGATAATAGAGAAGATGTCTTGGTTGCAATAGCAAATTTAGTACAAGAGTCTGCCATGAAACTGTCAGCTAAATACGAGAAAGAAGATGACAAAGAAGAACAACCGTGTGTTAAACCGTCAGATATGTTATAATACTAAGAAAGGTTACTATGGCAAATCTAAAAATAGGTTGGCAAAAATACGAAGACTTTCTGGACAAACAAATAAATTCTCCAGCAATAGAGCAAATTATACAAAGCATAACAAACAAAGCAAGTGAAGAAGAGCCAGACGATGAAACGATATACCAAGACGGAGCATATGAAGAAACTGAAGACGATGGAGGTGCGTTTATGCTTCCTATGACTGCTCAGTTTTTTCAAGACTTGTCTATGTTGTCTACATATGATTGTTGGCTAGGACACACTAATTTTGATATAACTCAGTCCATTAAACAAAAACTCGATATGATAGAAGGGATAGAGGTTCTAAAAATATGCAGTAGATATAGATTTTTTATAGGAATAGGTAGAATGTTTGAATTTAAAAATGTAAGATCAGATATTGAACAAGATATTATACCAAACAAGGAGTAAGTAATGACAGAAATGAATAACAAAGTTGAAAATGCGTTGAAGGATAAAAATATTGTAAACATAATGAACAAAGCCTCTGGAAGATTTAGCAGGCAAATTGACCAAGATGAAATATATAGTTGTCAACTAAAAGCATTGTGGAGAGCATTAGTTAATTTTAAGCCAGAAAAAGGCATCAAGTTTACAACATATCTATATAATGGAGTGTTCATAGAATGCTTGAAAGAGGTGCAATTTCATGAAAAGCACAGGAGATTTACCTCTAATATACTGCACGAAAACGTTTGCACGAAGAGAGATCTGTCTCAGGAAATGATAGATGTCATGGATGAGCTTAGGAACGATCAAGAAGTTGAGCTAATCATGGACAAATATAGTAACATGAGTATTAAGGAGATTGCATCTAAGCACAATATTAACCGTGAGACAGTCAGGAAAAAGATAAAAAACATCATGGCAAGAATACGAAAACGAGCTGAAGAAGTGTATTAATCTATAGGAAAGGACAGATATGATAGGAGCAAGGATTATATTTTGTATACAAATGGAGATATTTAAATGGCTACAACTAATGCTCACGGGTCCGTAACGGCTAAGGTTAATGATGGTGGTACTGTAGTAAATGCTGGAAATGTTGCTTCTAATAGCAGTATTACTAAAGTGATTGCAGTAAAAGACCTCAATACTGGCACTGATTATGGCTCAAAAATCGTTGAAGATACTGCTGGCGTAGATGCTGGTGTAACAACTGCTGACAGTGGTGGAACTGCGGGGATTGCATATTTCCCTAATTCTCAAAAGGGAGAAAGAAATTTCATCATCAGAGGCGCTGGCGATTCTGCTGCTAAAATTAATAATGGTGCTTCTAGCCTTCTCAAAGTGGGTGACAGGGCAGACCAAGAATATACTGGTCAAATGCTCAATTTCTCTCAGAAAAAGCTTGGTACTATGACATTCAACGTTTTGGCTAGACCTGACGGCACGAATGTTAATCCGGGTAAAAGCCTGTCCAATGATGGTGACGCCCAGAATTACGTTCAGAATGATGGTTCTACAGCAGCAACCTCTGCTGCTTCTGGACCAAGCAGAAGTGTCCCCGGTGAACTCACCTACATGTTTGGTGCTAAATTGCCTAAGCAGGATGATTACAAGGCAAGAGACTCTAGAGAATCTTAATTCTATTATTGTTAATCACAGCTGCCCCTCCGCAGGGAGGGGTAGTAGTTTGTTTTTAATCAAAATAGCGAGAAAGGTTTAATAGCAATGGATTTTAATCCAGAAATAATAGCACTTATATTTGGCGGCTTAAGCGGAATAACAGGTCTTTGCACTTTGATATGGAAAAAGTTCTTAAAACCCATAGTTAAGCTATGCAAGAATCAAGACTTTTTTGTAGAATCAATACAAGACATTAAGAAAGAACTAACAACAAATGGCGGTAGTAGTTTAAAAGACTCTATTATTGCCATGAAAGAAAGTTGCGCAAGAATAGAAAACAGGCAAAAGGTCATCATACAAAGAACTAAAGCTGCTTTACATTATAGTACAGTGGCTTTGTTTGAAACTGATGAAACCGGAAGGCAAATTTGGACAAATGCTAATTTTTGCGAACTAACAAAAGATATAACTAGCAGCACAGAAGGATTCGATTGGATCAATTTATTCAAAGAGGATGAACGAGAAGAAGTTCTTAATGAATTTCGTTCTTGCCTTAAAATGAATAGACGTTTCAATAAATCCACATACTTACAAAACGGATGTGAAGTAAGAATGGTAGGTTATCCATATAGGATTTCAGACTTAGAGCATGGCGGCTTTTTAATCAGTTTAACAGTAGAAAATGAGGTATGAAATGGCAGACGAAAAAAAATCTCCAGCATTTAGTCTTAACGTAACAGACATTGTTGACATTGCTAAAAATACAGCTTTAGTTGCTTTAGCTGCTGGACTTACGTACTTGGGTGAAAACCTTGGTAACTTAGATCTTGGTACAGCCGGAGTTATGCTTGTTCCTATCGCTGCGGTGGTAATTAATACCGTTGTAAAATGGGCAAAAAATAACTCGGAGTAATTAAAATGTTTGAACAACCTAGAGACTTACTTAAAGCTTACAAGGACGGTTTTGTAGGCTCATGGTGTGACCCAGAAGACACAGATAAACTTTTAGGCGAGCTGCCACACCCACTATTTGGTGTGGCTGCTTCTAATTTATATAGTAGCGGAGAGGGTAAGCTGGCTCTGCTCTATAAATCTGTGCAAAAATTTGACCCAACATTTGGACCGCATGAGAAACAAACCACAGGGGATTGCGTCTCACACTCTACTCGCAACGCAGTAGATGTAACACGCGCACACGAGATTATTGGTGGTGATAGTGAAGACTTTGTGACACGCAGTGCTACTGAGGCTATTTACGGCTCTCGTGGTCATGGTGGTCAGGGAATGTCGTGTTCTGTCGCTGCCAGATTCGTACATCAAAATGGTGGTATATTATTGAGAAAAGATTATGGTTTTATAGATCTATCTAAATACAATAGTAGAACAGGAACCCATTGGGGTAGATCAGGTGTGCCATCAGAAGTTAAAACAGAGGGCAAAAAACACCAAGTTAAAACTATTAGCATGATCAAAACTGTTGAAGAAGCAAGAGATGCCCTTGCTAATGGTTATGCTTTAAGTGTCTGTAGTAATTATGGATTTTCTTCACGACGTAATAAAAATGGCATAGCTGGCAGAAGCGGGTCATGGAATCACGCGATGTCATGGACGGCGATGGACGACACAAGAAAAGTACATAATGAAACCTTATTTCTTATTCAAAACAGCTGGGGCGCATTTAATAGTGGCCCAAAAAATCATGGTCAACCAGACGGTAGTTTTTGGATTCGTGAAAAAGATGCTAGAGGCATGTTGTCGCAAAACGGTGCGTGGGTATTTAGCGATGTAGATGGTTTCCCACCAAGAAAAGTTGATTGGACAATTGACGAAATATTTTAGGTGATACATGGCAACATACGACATAACTGCTCTGAATACTTCTAGCACATCTAATGGTTGGAGATTTAGCGGTACTGATAGAAACGGCACAATAAATTCTTCTACTGCCAACCCAACCATCACAGTTGAGTGGGGAGATCGTATTGATCTTGAAGTAGAGACTTCATGCTCTGCTCATCCTATAATATTATATGGGCCGGACGGGACTAATTACAACGCTGCTCTTCAGAATGGCACTGGAGACAATAGATATCAATCATTTTGCGCTGATGCAGTAGGCACAAATTTTAATGGCTTGTCTTTTGTACCCGGAAGTACTGTTTCTCAGGGGCAACTTGGATCAAGTGCGGCTGGACTGTGGCAATATAGGTGCGCAAATCATTCTAGCATGGTCGGCTACATCAATGTGTTCTCTCAAAATGGAACAACTCAAGCCATAACAACCACAACCAGCACAACCACCACAACCACAACAACCACAACAACGACTACAACCACGACCACTACGGAGGCTCCTCCTCCTCCTGAAGAAGTTTGTTTAAGTTCAATAAATATTGTAAACGTTGTAAGCTCTAATGACGGGAATAAATATTCTTTAAATGGTCAAAGTAGTAAAGACCACAAGTTCAAAGCAGCGATGGGAACTTACACATTTTTAAGTGTTCCACAATCTCATCCTATTGCTTTCTATAATGCTGGTCAGCCAGTAAGTTATGGTGGCGAAAATGCCATTGCTGTTCAACAAGATACTGGATCAGACAACAATCTATATACTTATTACTACGGTGATGTAGAATTAACAATTACTGGAGACTTTGGTACTATTTCCTATGATTGTCTAGTTCATGGGTATATGGGTGGAGAAAATAATCTTATATATGATTCTACGTGCAGTGTACCAACTACAAGGCCAGCTCCTTATGTATTTAATGTACACGACTTCAGAAATGAAGAGGGGCAAGACATATCAGAATTATATCCAGATTTGATCACACGAAATGACTGCGTAATATCTTACCCTAAAACACCAATAGGCTTTTTTCGACCTGTTGGAAATTTCTTTATTAAAACTTCACAAGGCGCTGTAGTAACAATAATACCAATATCTTTTGATAGCCCTTACTGGTCAATACATGATCCAAATTCGGAAAGATTTGGTAGCCATGATCCAGATGAAAAACCAGAAGTATCTTTTAAAACATTGCTTGAAGGATTAATTAAGTTATTAAGCTCCTATACCAATAATCCTAAATATATAATTAGTTGTGACTATGCCCCTCCTCAACCAGTGAATTATGAGGATGAACGAGAAGACAAACCTACAAAATTAACAAGTAGATTTTCTTGTCCAGACCCAGAACCTTGTCCACCAAACTACGATTACTGGCCTCCAACTGCGTTTAAAAGAGCTATTATAGGCCATGAACTAGTTGAAACAAGAAATGCAGATTCTACAAAAGAATGGAGATACTGCCCTGTTTACTCTTCTAAATGTTTCTATGATGACTCTGCATGTAATGATTACAGTGTTGAAAACCCTAATAGTGCATGTTCTTTTGATCCAGAATTGCCATATCAATATGGATCGTATGGAGAATATAGTGATCAGGTCCCATTAAAAGATGTCTTTGATATTGAACTAGAAAAATATATATATAAGGGTACTAGTGATGATTCATGCCCCTTGTGGTTAGAATGTTGTAAACCTGTTTCTTGTCCTCATGGATATACTCTAACTATATATCCAAGCCATTTTGGTCCATTGTCTGAAGTAGTAGATTACCCTGAAGGAGTGTCTCCTGAAAACTATAATCAGTCAAATCAAGATGAAAGAAATTTTAGTGCTTCTTATCACGATCAACAAAAAGATTTATTCCCTCGATTTGATGGATGCCCAAGGTTTCGATGTGTACCTTCTGACGAAGAAAACAAATACAACTACCCACCCCCTTGCCCGACTCCAGCTCCATGCTCTGACCCATCTAAAGAAAGAATTGTAAAAGGAATAGATTCAGAAGGATGTTTGACGTATGGCATGTGCTGCGATCCATCTGGAGATGGGACTTGCGATACAACCACTACAACCACAACTACTACAACAACCACAACAACCACTGATGCTCCAACAGATGACGATCCCTGCTCAGGTAATGTGGTTCCAAACTGCCCTGATGGGTTTTCGCCTTCAGTTATTAATTATGATGCAAATGGATGTGAAGTGTTCGGAGAATGCTGTGACACAAGCGAATTTGGAGATGATGACGTACCGTGGTGGGAGCCAGACTCTGAAGATAATATCTTTCGTGGTGAATGTATTAATGATCCGGGTAAATATGCCCCTTTTGCTGGTGTAGATGAGAACGGATGTCCCTCATTTGGCCCGTGCGAAACAACTACAACCACTACCACTACAACCACAACTACTACAACAACTACAACTACGTCTTCAACTTGCCCCCCCGAGCCATTCACTCCTGCGGGTTATTCTAGAACTATTACTGGTCAAAATGCAAACGGATGTGACATATATAGTAATCCTGTTCCTGACGCTACCACAACTCAAGCCATAACAACCACAACCAGCACAACCACCACAACCACAACAACCACAACAACGACTACAACCACGACAACTACCACTACTACAACTACTACCACCACCGACGAACCGGTTACAACCTCTACAACAACTACCACGCTATCTCCGTTGTGTCCTGACGCACCAAATTGTGCTAATGATGAATATTTTGATATCTATTTTCCAAACATAATAGATGATGGTAACGGTGGAACAGTTGAGTGTCTGGGTTTTGGTAATTGCAAACCAATTCCTCCTGACCAACCTTCAGACTGTAGTAGTATTGAAGGAGCCATTCAAACAGGCATATTGGAAGATAAATATGGAAATAACTTTCCCAGCTGTACTTGCCCAACAGGTTTGTACCTAAATGAACAAGGTGACGCATGTGACACCACAACAACCACAACGCTTGGCCCCAATGGCCCCGGCACAACAGGTGGCCCCGACAACCAACCTGACCCCGACCTACCAACTGGTGCTTGTTGTTACGCTGACGGGGACTGCCTCGATAATAAGACTCAGGCCGAGTGTGAGTCAAAGGGAGGTACGTGGCACGAGGGAGAGGTTTGCGACGAAGACGGTGAGTGCCCTCTTCCCGGCACAACAGCTTCCCCTCAAGACTGTTGCTCACCACCACCACCTTGTGATCCTGCTGATGGATGTATTTTAATGCCTATCTATCGTACTGAGACAATATTTTTCAATGGAAAAATTACTAACGATAATTGTTGCCCAATCTTGGGATATCAGTGTATTTGTGGACAATGCGATCCAGACCACCCACTTTATAATTATTGTTTGTGTGAACCACCCTACGGAGGATCTGGAACATGTGACTGTATAGACGAAGAAATTCCAGACTGTCAACAAGGTCTAGAAGAAGTAGGAAGAGAGCCGGGAAGTCCAGAATACCCAATTTGTGGAAGAGATGTTCCAGTATGCGAAACAACAACGACAACAACTACTACCACCACCACTACCACGACGACAACGACTACCAAAGTACCCACCACCACTACAACTAGTAGTCCCTGCTTATGTAATGAAAATGATGTAACAGAGTGTGTTCCCGTTGTCTGCGGTCCCGGTGAGATTGAAGTACCTCTAATCAGACAAAAGCTCTCGTATTATCAATCACGCAGATATGTTGTTTCTTCATACATCCCCGTAACAGACTGCTGCGGAAACACCTGTATGACTTGTGAGACAACTACTACTACCCCAGAACCAACAACGACAACAACCACCGCTACTACAACCACCACTACCACCACGGAAACACCTACAACAACTACTGAAGAACCAACAACGACAACAGCAGGTCCAAGTTGCGATTGCGATCCTGAAGTTTATTTTGCAGATCCTTGTGTGCCACCGCAGGTTAGATATCAAGCTTTTGAAAATGTACCTTCGTATGATGAGAATGAAGCATTTTCTGGAATGATTACGCAATCATCGACAGATGATTGTGACAATGAATGTCTCGGGCCATGTACAGACCCAACCACTACCACAGAAGCACCAACCTCTACAACCACAACCACCACGACCACCACCACGACCACCACCACAACAACAACAACAACAACAACAACCACAACCACAACAACCACA
>TARA_Y100000385_G_scaffold131084_1_pt1 | contig 19102 bp, 17 predicted proteins | sample TARA_Y100000385 | Tara Oceans TARA_Y100000385 (sample SAMEA2620980) | marine metagenome | biome: marine biome (ENVO:00000447); feature: surface water layer (ENVO:00002042); material: "saline water (ENVO:00002010), including plankton (ENVO:xxxxxxxx)" | depth 5 m
ATAAAAACTGAAAAAAAACTGATCGAAATATAAAGTTGTGTAATTAAAGGCAAAAAAACTTAGATAGTAAATTATGACACCAAAGGTTTTACTGTTCAGGCTAAACAATATAGATACTAAATTTCCAATACTTAATAAAAAGATAAAACAAATGAATCCATAGAAGATATCTAAGACTCTTAACGATGAAAGTGTAGAACCTTCATTTAAAAGGTTGATGAAAAAATTTATAATAAATGGTGAGACTACAATAATATCTAAATTTTTGATTAAATACCTATACATAGGCTTATTCGTTTCCAGAAAAATAATTTAATAAATCAATTAATAAATATATCAAAAATAAGCCAATAATCAATTGGTATTTATAGTTATATTCAAAAATAAACACCATAAATGAGGTTGGTAAAAAAATAAAAAATATTAAAGAATTAAAAGAGAGATTATATTTTGCACGTATAGTATTTTTGAGAAACAGAAAATTAATAAATGTAGGTATAATTTTAAAACTTGCTCTAACTACAGGAATACTTGATTTTTCATCTCCGTACACAGTTTCAATTCCAATCTCACCAATTTTAAAACTATGAGCCACTACATTAATCAACAAGGAGTTTTCAAAAAAATAATTATCTTTAAGATTATCCAATAAAACGACTTTGAATATATCTCTACGAAATAGTAAAAATCCATTATTGGGGTCTGAAATTTTGTAATTCCCTGAAATTATCTTTTGTAAATTTGTAATTATAAAATTTCCAATAAGCTTGTGCATTGGCATGTTACCAATGCTTTCTTTCAGTAAGAATCTATTTCCTTTTACATAATCTAGACCCTCATTTTTTGCTTTCTTAACAAACCTAGGTATGTCTTCTGGATTATGTTGCCAGTCTGAATCGATTTTAAGAATATATTTATTTTCTAAGTTTATTGCGATTTCTAAACCTCTTTTTACTGAATAACCGATCCCTCTATTTTTATCATTATTTACAATATTGACGAATTCACCTAGTTCATTTTTTAATTTTAGAAGTTCACTATGTGTTGAATCAGTAGAGCCATCGTTTATTATTACTATGTTTCTACAATATTTGCTTATCTCAATAGAGATTTCATAAATAGTTTTTTCTTCATTAAAACATGGAATTACAGCTGTGATTTCTTCTTTCATGTTTTATAATCTTAACATTTTTATGTAGCATTAATATACAATAAAGTGGTGAAAATCAACATGAACAACAACAGCAAAATAAGAACAGTAGTTTGTATAGTTTTTTATCTTATTTTTACTTACTTATATGATTTTTATCTTCAACAAAATACGTTCAACAATTTTTGGTGTGTATCTATGGAGGATTTTAACTTTTTTGGATTTGGTTTAAATCTACCCATTCATTGTGATGAAGGACCCTATTTTATGGCCTCAGAAAGTATTGAATATTTTTTATCGGATCAAAATCCATATCAGAAACGTCCAATTTATATTTTTACCATTTCTATGGTGAGGCTGTTTATAAATCCTCTTTCATTATTAGGTTTTTCTGATTATCTTATATTCAGAATTTCTATGCTAATAATTCAAACATTCGTAATTTTTATCATTGTAAGACTTTACAATGTTGTATTCAAGGTCAAAATATTTGATCTAAATTATTATCTTTGTATCTTTGGACTTCTTTTTATACCAAATATTAAATGGAACATTTTTTTCCCATCTTTTGGAAACTTAACCTTACTTGCCTCACTTCTTTTCTTAGGAGTTGGTTTAAAAAGGATTAAATTTTTAAACTCAGATCCAAAAATTTATTTGTTTTTTGGAATGCTCTCAATGTTACATCGAACATTTTTAATTTTAGGATTTATTTTATTGCTTATAAAAATTTTTGAAACTAAGAATTATAAATTAATAACCAATTTGAAAAATGTCATGTTTTTACTTTCCTCACAATTGCTTTACGAACTTATGTTTGTTGTTTTATCCCTAGAAACATTTGATTGGAATAAAGAAATTTATGGACAATTTTATTGGATACTTAACAGGATTAAAGGGGTTGAAACAATTAATAATATAGAATTCTGTCAATCTTTTGGGACTTTTCTCAACTGCTATATTTCAAAAACTTGGGAATATATTATGTTTTTTCATATCCCAATAATTTATCTATTTATTTGCTATTCTCTATTTTTTATAAAATTAGGACACATTAGAGAGCAAATATATGTTAAGTATGTGCTAATTTCATCACTCTCCTTATATGTTTTTTGGTCGATTTCTGGATATTATCCAAATTTTAGATTTATAAACTATAGCCTAGGGTATTTAATATTTTTAAATTTCATTTTTTTATGTAGATTTAACTTTTATAATAAAAACTTGCTAATGACGTCGGTTATTGTTTTTCAATTATCAATAAATTATTTAGAACCTTATAAGAGTTATAAATATGAGTATGATTTCATGACATTACTATCATGTTTGCTCTTTGCAATTTTTATTTTCAAAGAACTAAGGTATAGAGATACTCGTGTCGTTGTGGATTTATAATAAGAGTAAAGAAAAGCAATATAATATGAAAATTTTTATTAATGAAATTAACGAGTCATGGATTGTTGATAGGTTTAGAAATGAATGGTACGAAACTAATCCTGAAATAAGTACGGATAAAATTAAAGAAGCAAACATAATATGGATTATGTCTCCATGGACATGGAATAAAATATCAAAAAAACAACTTAAACAAAAAAAAGTAATATGTACCATTCACCATATTGACTTTGAAAATTTTAAAAAAAAAGAATTTATTAAATTAGATAAATATGTCGACTTTTATCACGTAATTTCAAAAAAGACCGAAGAGCAAGTAAGAGAATTAACAAATAAAAAAATAATCTGTATTCCTTTTTGGTTTAATCCAAAAATATGGAATGAAATTACGAATAAAGATAGTCTACGTAAAAGTTTTGGCTTAGAAAAAAATGATTACTTAATTGGTAGTTTTCAAAGAGATACCGAGGGAAAAGATTTGAAATCACCAAAATTAATCAAAGGACCAGACATCTTTCTAGATATTGTCAAAGATATTTATAGAAGCAATAAAAATCTCAAAGTCGTTCTTACTGGCTACAGAAGAAATTACCTAATTAAAAATTTTGAAGTTGCAAAAATACCATACGTTTATTTTGAAATGGTAGATTTGGAAATGCTGAATAAGTTATATAATATCTTGGACTTATATGTTGTAGCATCTAGAAATGAAGGAGGCCCACAGGCAATACTAGAATGTGCTGCATCAAAAACACCAATTGTTTCAACTGATGTAGGAATTGCATCTCAGATTTTAAGTGAAAAATCAATATATTCTCCAGATAAATTTCACTATGCTATTCCTGACACTGATTATGCTTATCGAGAATCTCTTAACTTTAAACTACCTGAAGGTATGAAGCCATTTCGTAAAATGTTTATCGAAAGTACCTAACCAAGAAATACTGAAACCCCTCTTCTAACTTTTAAGAGTTTAAAGTTGTTTTTAAGATAGAAATCTTGAGCAATATTTGTATTAACGATTATATTTTTATAATTATTAAGCCTAATGAAATCAATTAAATCGCTACCAATATTTTGAGATCTACTTTTTTTTCTTATAAAAATAGTAGAGATTTCATTTTCATATTGAAGATTTGAATACAGTCCTAAATTTTGTAATAAATTTTTCATAAAAATAATTGGATGAGAAACTAAGCCTTGAATCAATAGCAGACAAAGTGACATTAGCACTCTCAGTCCAATTTTCTTTGCCTCCCTTGGCCTTAAAAATAATGCTCCATCTAGTTCTCTAAGATTATTTAATTTATATATCAAAATAATCGATTTGTTCTGTAATAAAATATTATAAAAATTTATTAAGTTGGAAGTTCTCATTGTTGTCATTAGGGATTTATCGAAAGCTAGTTTGTGTAATTTAGCTACCTCAGGAAGTAACTCAAACTCTCCTTCATATTTATAAATGGTCATTATTATCCAAAAAAGACATTTCTACAATTCTTGAACTATTTGCCATTATTGTGAAAGCAAAAGTTGTTGCTGGAATATCAGGAAAGTTTGCACTATCTAAAATAAAAGTATTCTTATGATTAAAAGGTTTGCCATAAATATCACATTCTAGGAGTCTAGATGGCTCTTTCTTCATTGGTATAGTACCACCAACGTAATAACTTTTTGACTCTTTTCCAAGCATAAGAAAAGGTAATATCAACCATACATTAAATTTTTTCATAATTTGGAATATTCTCTTAGCAGCAGAACTTCTATTGAGTTTGATGTCTGATCTCTCATTAAAAGAAGTAGTAAGTATTCCTTCTTCATCAATCGACATATAGTAAAAATTTGAATCATCAGAATGTAAATTAAATTGAAATATATATATAAATGAAGATAAAAAACTAATAAACTTGTTTACTATCCACGATTTATAAACGAACATCCCAGCTTTTTTATAAAGTATTTGATTTGGTGAAGATACTTGACAATGGATATATTTTTTTGAGATTGATTTATTAAGAAAGCTTAAAAATATTCCTGGTTGAGAAACCAAATTTTCATATTTACTTCTAAAAAATGATATTCCTGGAATAAAAAAGTTTTCTGTTGAAAGAAGTTTTATCTTCTTCTTAAATAAAAAATTTGATTTTAAAAATATCCTCGTAGTGTTTACGGCACCAGCTCCTAGATATAACCTGTCACACCAAATTTCTTCCTTGTCACCACCCTCAGAAACAATAGACAGTTTCACTTTCTTACCTACTTCAGAGTAAGACTCAAGGTAAAAGTTTTCCATAAAAGTCAAGTTGTTTGCATTAATTAGATTACTCAACATATCAACTGGGTTGAAAACTGAACTTCCATATTTATCATTAGACAATATTCTAGATTTTCCATACAGGGCATCATTTTTATAAAAAACTTCAGAATCTGAATCAAGTTTACCCAGTAATTTTTTACAGGATTTTGATAAAAACTTATCACTCACTATTGATTCATCTGTAAATAAGGGAAATGAACTTTCTAGATTGTCATTTTGAGCGAATAAGTAGGTTTTTGACAAAACATATTTATAAAAGTCTGACAAATCTTCGATGGTTATTGGCCAATTGTATAGATCATTATTTGATATTGGTAGAACACTCCCTCCCCAATCTACTGCAAGTCCTCCTTTAACATATGTAAAAGGTGGCAAGGTAACATTTTTTTTCTCAAAATAAATAGGAAATTTTGAAGTAGAGCCAGCCAAGTTTTCATTAGACTTAAATTTAAATGCTCCATTTTCACTATTCGATGCAATAGTATCCTTAAAGTTTGGCCCAATTATTAAAGGATGAACCCCCTTATCAACTAGTTTTTGTATAGCAAAAATGGAAGCTACTCCTGTTCCAACAACTACCGCTTTCAATTTAACAAGTATCCATAAGTGTGATCGTATTTTTAATCCTTTTTAACTGTTCATTATTTAATTTTGGATAAGAGGGTATAAATAAACCGTTTTCTTTTAATTTCTTAGCATTTGGAGTATCAAAATTATCTACATAATCAAGGTCGGGCAAAAGAGGAAGACTTGTTGTAGATGTATCTATCTTACTTTTTAAAAAGTTTTTACGAACAGAACTAACTTCTGAATAAATTAATATTAATTGCCAGTAAACATTATTAGTGGCTATTGCACCCTTGGCAAATTTATAGCTTTTTCCTTTGTTGTTAGATAAAAGATAATCAACATTTGAAATTCTTCGTATATCATTATTTAGCACAGTCTTTATTTGCTTACTTCCAAATTTAGCCTGAAAAGATGTATACTTCTCAAACCAAAAATCGGGAAGAGACTCAACTTTACTAAACTCTCTTTTTCCTACATATTGCATAGCTGATTTGTTAGAAAACTTCTCAAAGAGCTTTATGGATGGAAGTGTAAATAAAGTAAAAACCAAATAATTTGTTGCAAAATTTCTAATGAAGTCTGTAAAAATATTTTTTACTAATCGTATTCTTTTTGCAGGTTTTAAATTATTTTCATATTTTTGTAATTGTTTATGTAGTTTAGAATCACTAGTTACACAGACACCTCCACCATATGTATCTAAAGTTTTAGTTGTTGAAGAACTATATACTCCAACGTTGCCAAAGTTTCCAACTTTTACACCAACATATTCTCCATTTAAACATTGTGAAAAATCCTCAATAACAAATAAATTGTTTTCTTTTGTAGTATTAATAATTTCTTCTACGTTTGGAACTGTTCCAAACAAATATGTAACCAATATAGCTTTAGTGTTTGGGGTAATATTTTTTTTTAATTCATTAATATCAAAACAATAGGTATCTAAGTCTATATCTACAAAAACTGGCTGAAGACCAAGGTTAATTACAGCATCCACCATAGCTTTGATAGTTATTGGAGGCATGATGACTTCAGAGCCTTTTGAGAAATTTTGAGACTTTAGAGAGTAATAAACACCTGTTCTGGCATATGCAAAAATATTAATATATTTTGAATTGTTATACCTCAAAAAATCGGCTTTAAAATTTTCAATTACTTCCTTATCTTTAAGATTTGAAAAACAAATCTTAAAGATATTAATAAAGTCATCACTCAACTTGTGATAAATTACACCTCTTGGAATGCTAAATTTCAACATCATGCTTATTTTGGTTGTTCCATAATGATGAATGTAGTTTCAAAACCTGCAGACTCAAATAATTTTTTACTGGCTTCATTATGTATTTTTATTCTTGCAACAGAATTAGGCCAGATCTTTACTAGTTCTTTTAACATAAATTTACCAAGTCCCTTTCTTTGGTAATCAGGGTGGGTACAAATTCTTATGTCTTCCTCAATGACTCCAAAATATCCAGCCGGCTTTGAGTTAAAAGTAGCTATTCTGTAATTATCAGAATTTTTAATCATGTATTTCACTTGTTCTTGTTCACTAATAGAATGTTTCTGAATAAAACCATTAGACACTCTTGAGTCATTTCTTAGTATTCTTACAAATTCCCAGTACTGCTCAGTACACTTGACTACTTTAAATAAATTTTTTTTCATCTGGTTAAATTCTAAGTTTTTTTTAAATTTACTTGAAACATTACTACCTGCTTTGTGTTTTAAGAACTATAAAAGCAAATACTCCTAAGACGTAAAATATATACAAAAATGTACGGATATAATATTTTTAAACATCAAATATATCAAAAATTTTATAAGGTTACACAATTACATTTAACAAGGTTGATACTAAAAATTTTTTTAAGCATTAAGGTATGTTTATGAGTACAAAAGGGGTGTTGTTAGCAGGTGGCAAAGCCACGAGGCTTCATCCGCTTACACTATCAACAAATAAACATCTTTTACCAATATTTAGTAAGCCTATGATATATTATTCTTTGTCAACTTTAATGCTTTCTGGATTAAGAGATATAGTAATTGTAGTAGATGCTTCGGAAAAAAACTTTTTTTATTCAGCCCTAGGTGATGGCTCTAAGTATGGATTAAATATTGAGTACTCTATTCAAGATAAACCTGATGGATTAGCAAGCGCAATTTATAGCGCGAAAGACAAAATTAATAATAAGGATATCAAAGTTATTTTGGGAGATAATATCTTCTACGGAAAAGATTTAGAAAATATACTTTCAAACAACTCTAAAAAATATGATGCAACATTTTTTACGCAAAATGTTAACAATCCTGAGGGATTTGGAGTTTTAGAAAGAAATAAAGACGGAAAAATACTTAAAATAATTGAAAAACCAAAAAATTATATATCATCTGAGGCAGTCTTAGGATTATATTTTTACAATAATGAGGTAATAGACCTAATTGAGCAGCTAAGTAAGTCAGAAAGAAATGAGCTAGAGATAACAGATTTAAATAATTTATACATAGAGTCTTCAAGAGTCAAAATACATAATATTGGTAGAGGCATAACTTGGTTCGATGCCGGAACAATTAATGATTTACAGGAGGCAAGTAACTTTATCCAGAATATCGAAAACAGACAAGAAACAATTATTAGCTCTATTGAAGAAATCGCATACAGAAAAGGCTACATTTCTGAAGATAGCTTTATTAAACTTGCAAACGATTTAAGTAATTCTGACTATGGAAAAAAACTTTTAAAGATTCTAAATTAGTTTTGCCCAAAATAATCAAATATACTATTTATGACATGATCTTGTTCTTCTTTCTTAAGTGAAGGATAGATAGGCAATCTAATAAGTGAATCACTTGCATGATCAGTATTTTTAAGTTCTACTTCTTCAGTATTCCTCATACCCATAGGAGAACTATGAAGGGGTATGTAGTGAAATTGAGCCTGTATGGATTGATTTTTAAGATATTCAATTAAATTATTTCTGGCAAAGTTATTTTTAAGTAGTAAGTAAAAAGAAGAATAGTTTGATCCGGAAACGAGAGATAAATCTTGAAATTTAACACCATATTTACCTAAATTTTCTGCCATATTCTCATATCGTTTATATATAGTTCGCCTTTTTTCAATGATTTCATCTATTTTTTCTAACTGAGAAAATAGAACGGCAAAATTAATGTCTGAATTTCCATGTGATGAGCCAGGTTGTGTCCAGTTATATTTATTAACAACTCCTTTCTGAAACAAATGCCTATTGGTACCTCTGTTGTAAATTTCCATTGCCTCATCAAAGTAAGAATCATCATTTATCAGTAATGCACCTCCAAATCCAGCATGGATAAATTTTGTATTATGAAAAGAAATTACACCAAATTTACCAAAGGTACCAACATGTTTTTTATCAACAAAAACACCAAGTGATTGGGCTGAGTCTTCAATTATTTCAAACTGATATTGCTTTGAAAGATTTAGCAGTTTTTGTATATCAGCTGCACCACTTCCGTAATGAACAGGAGTGACTATATCTGAATGATTATAATTTGCCGTTGTTTTGGCACTGTCAACATCTAAACACAGATTCTTTAAAGAAATATCTGACCAAATCAACCCACCACTATTTTTCAAAACAGCATTAGCTGTTGATGAAAATGTGAAAGAAGGCATAAGTACTTTTTGATTATTTTTTAAAAGTAGTTGATAAGATAATTCTAATGCAGCTGTTGCAGAGTGAGTTAAAATAATGTTACTCGCTTTAGTATAATCAAGTAAAAATTCCTTACATAAATTATAATATTTACCCTGATCATTAAATGAATTTGAACTAACAGCATCTAAAACGTAAGTTGAAGTATTCATAAATACATCATTCACGTTAAATTTAATCACAGTAATATATTACTAGTGAAAAAATATAATTACTTATTAACAGGTGGAGCTGGGTATGTAGGATCAGTTCTAGTTGAGGATTTAATAAAGGATGGACACTCTGTAAAAATCATTGATAAGTTTTTCTTTGAAACTAATTTTTCTGATTTACAAAATGTTGAAGTCGTGAAAAAAGACGTAAGGGCTCTCGAAAAAAAAGATTTTCAAGGAGTAGATATTGTCATTGATCTAGCAGCAATCTCTAATGACCCATCAGCTGAACTTGATCAACAGATGACATATGAAATAAATGGAGAAACAAGACTCAACACATGTAAATTGGCAAAAGAAGCAGGTGCAAAGGGATATATTCTTGCTTCTAGCTGTAGTATATATGGTTTTAATATCAACAAAGTAAGCGAAGTGTCCGAAGTTCATCCACTAACTACCTATGCGTACGCAAACCTGCTTGCTGAAAAAATGGTAAGTAGTTATTCTGATAGCAATTTTAGTGTTTTAATTTTTAGGCAAGCAACACTTTTTGGGGTTTCTAGAAGGATGAGATTCGATTTAGTTATTAATGGCATGACCTATTCAGGACTTACAAATAAGAAAATAAATATATTAAGGGATGGAAAGCAAAAAAGACCACTTTTGAGCTTGTCGGAACTTAGTAGAAGATATCTATCAATTGATGAAGATATATTTAAAAAAAATAATGGACAGATATTTAATATTGGTAATGACAAATTGAACTTATCAATTAATGATATTTTTGATGTAGTCTCAAAATCTCTAGGAGGAGGATTCAAAAAAAACTGGTATGGTCAACCAGATTTTAGATCTTATGAAGTTGACTTCAGAAAAGCTGATGAACTCCTACCAAGCATTCAATCTAGTGATACTGAAGAAGAAATAAAAAGAATCATAAAGTTTATTGATGATGGAAGCTATGACTACGAAAAGTGCATCACTCTCGGATGGTATCAAAACTTGTTGAATCAAAATCCTAATTTATTTCACAACAAATGATGTTTTATATCTTCTTTGCTAATATTTGATAACCATAACATAAAAGCTCATGACTGGTTGAATCAAATCTTGAATATTTATTTAATATCCTTAAAAATAAAACCACAATAACTTTTTCAAAAACATTTAATTTTTTTTTGCTATATTTTTCAACAACAGAGTTGAGTCTGCGGGATTCTTGAGCTATATATTGAAAGAAATTACCGTTCGGAGTAATTTCTATTATTTCAAATCCTAGCTCCTTTAAATGCTTTTCATAAAAGTAACGGGTAAATCCTGTATGAAAATGATACGGGGCATAATGAGTCAGGCTATTGAATGGCGCAGTCAGGATTAAATTTCCATCCTTAATAATTACTCTGCTCAGTTCTTTTAGTGCTTTAAGAGGATCATCTAAATGTTCAAGCACCTCTATACACATTATGTTATCAAATGAATTATCTTTGAGAGGCAGGTCATATATATCAGAAATAATATCCAGATTACTATAGTCTCTTTTTTCAGTATGCAAACCCTTATTATCACCTGACCCATCATAAATACCTATATCTTGAGAGGTATACTTAAGGTGATTACAAAACTTTTTAAACTGGGCTTCACCTGCTCCTGCATCTAGAATGGACGAATTTGGTCTCAATTCCTCAAGAGTTGCTTGAAGCCAAGCCTCACGAGTTGTACCATTGGTGGTTCCTATAGCATTTGTAATATAATTATTAACCTTATGTTTAAAATTCATTCCTACATATATTACTCAGATATATAGATAATTTTAAACATGAAAATTAAATTTCTTACCTACTGATTTTCCTAGTATTTTTTGAGTACAAATTTGAATTGTTGATAAATTTATGAATCAATTCTTGAAATTCAATAATAATAAATTTTAATATAATTGCTGTTGTTAGAAAAAATGATAAACCAAACGTTATATTGTAAATGATTTGAATGTAGGAGTAAGCAACAGTTGGTGTTGGAATTAAAAAAATAAATGACAAAAGTATTAGATGAAAACTTCTATTGGGAATTTTATATAGACTTAAGAACAATATTATAAAAATTGGAAGACGGTACGAGTTATTTGCATAAAGACTAGTTAAAAGAAACCAAAATACAAGACAATAGAAATAGCTACTCTTTTCAATATCAAGTATTTGTTTTGCTATGGTTTTAACAATATTGGAATACGTTAAGAAGAACAAAAAGAAAAATAATAGAATATAGGTTAACCAACTCTCTGAACTACTAATAAGTTTTGAATAATGATATATGCCGTAGGCTTCTTCTATTGTTAAAGTTAAATCTTGGTATCCGTATCCAGAAAAATCTCTAAATTGGATTGCTAATACTCCAACACACAGAACCAAGAAAATAGAAGAAAGTATTATATTATTTTTTTTACATTTTTTAATAAAGTAATAAAAAAGTCCAACGATACCACCAATGGGATGTAATTTAAAAAGAAATAGTATAAAAAGGGAACTTAAGACTAACAAATAATTTGGCTTCTGTTTATTCAAAACTAGATAGCTTGTCAAAAAAATAAATAAATCAGGATTGCCTTGATTAATTAAAAAAATCATTGGAGGGGAGATAAAAATAAACACTAAGAAGAACATATGTTTTTGCTCTTGTTTTTTTATTTGGTTTAAATACACAAGAGATAAAAGCAATAGACAAAAAAACTGAAAAATAAAAGTAAAAATATATGGATCAACTCTCAAAGTTATAATGTCATCTAATATGCCACCATATAGTTCGGGACATTCTGTAAACACACCTCCTGGTTTATATTCAGGTTCTGCATTACAGCGAAATGTCAAGAAGTTCCATTGTAAGTCATACCATCTCGAGTACCCATGGTAAATTCTCTGGCCACTTAAAATCCAAAGCTTGTCAAAAAAGCTAGTTAATGAGAATAAGAATTTTGAAAAGTAATAAATTATCGGGATTGAAGAAAAATAGTAAATATCAAACTTTGTATGATTACAAAATTTTTTAGGTTCTGATAGAAGAAAAATTACTGCAAACAAACCTAAGTAATCGGGTATAAAAAAAAGTAAAATTAACGTAAATAGTGTAATAATTTTTAAATTTTTTGAATTAATTACAAATAGAATTAAAAATAAAACTCTAAAGAAATATTTTTGATTTACTGTTTCAGGTTCAGTGAATGGGATGATTACTTTTATCAAATTTAAATTAACTGCGAAAAAAATATGTAAAAATAAATTAAAAATAATATAATTTAAAAAATTAATGAAATTAAAACGACGTAAAAGAATAATAAATAAACAAAAAAAACCATTAATTATGCCATCTAATATATCAAAAAATTTAGGACTATAGTTAACAAACACATCAATAGTTTTTGAATCATTGCTTATATAAAAACTATCTATTTTTTTTATACAATTAATATTTTTTATTTCGGGATAAACAGAAATACTCTTTTTGAAAATATTTAACTCATAATTTGGATAATTTTCTTTAGCAAAATTTTTAAATGTATATTCATTAAATGAGCAAGAATCAAAAATAGTATCATTTTCAAAATCTACATAATCAGATACTTCATTTGATTCAAATGAAGTATTGAACAAAAAAATTAAAATTAAGCAAAATAAAAAAATAGAACTTAGACTAACCATCTTTTCAATAAAATTATTATGTTTTAGAAAAAATTTTATAAAAGAGTGTTCTTTTAATTTTTTAATTTTATACCTCTGTACCATTAACCTTAACTAAAATTATGAGCATTAGTATAAACAAAAAATACGATATAAAATATTCTGTAGTTGTTCCTTGTTATAACTCGGAACCTTTTTTAGAAAACTTATGCAAAAAAGTTTATGAAGCTTTTGGTAAAGATTTTGAATTAATACTTATAAATGATCATTCAAGTGACAAAACTGAAGAAAAAATGATCAAATTAAAAGATACGTATGATTTTATAAGTAGTTTTTCTCTTCCGGAAAATGTCGGACAAATAGCATCCACAATTTACGGGATTAGCAAAGCGAAAGGAGAAATTACAGTAACAATTGACGATGACCTTCAACACGATATTAAAAGTTATAAAACTCTTGAACTTTTATTATCGAATGATAACAAGGATATAATTATAGCCACATGGGTAACTGACGAAACTATAATTAGAAACACATCTTCAACTATCTTCAGAATAATATCTAGCTTACTCATATTAAAAAAAACAAACTTTAGAAATACTGCTTTTAGATTATTTAAAAGTGAACATAATAAAGAAATATTTGATTTTTTTTGTTCAAGATTTTGGTTTGATCCAAGAAGAATTTTTAAGTTCAACAAAGTTGGTCAAGTTAATGTCGATCATTTTATTCAAAATAATCGACCCCAGTCATCTTTTCGGTCAAGAATAGCTTTGGCTTCTAAGCATATTTTTTTAGATTCATATTTTTTCAATTTAATAATTATGCTGACGATATTTTATAATCTGGCGTCTATTCCTTTTTTCTTTGTGTTCTTTCTGACACAGAAGGCAATCAGGGAAAAAACTAAAAGAAAAAGAATAACGGTATTTAACAAAGCTATAAAACTATAAAAACTAAATTTTTGACTTATTTCTTTTCTTTAATATCTTTCTAGCTTCTAGATAAATCAGATTAAGAGATAGTAGTCCTATGCTATATAAAGAAATTTTTCCAATGATGAGTACAGTGTACTCCAGCAGAGAAAATTCAACCAGAGACGTCGGAGTTAGAAATATAGACATTACGACTAAGATTTTTATTTTTTTTGTATTAGTTATATAAATAAAGTAAAAAAATAATGTAAACATCGCTAATCTATAGGAGAAATTTTCATAAAGAAGGATTACCCAAAACCAAAAAGTAAATCCGAAGTAATCTTCTTGATGGATAGTACCAATCATTTTATTGTTTAATATAGATTCTTTTCTTGTCAAATAAAGAATGATTAATGAAAAAAAGATGTAAAGAATGATTGCATTTATTGAACCTATTCTATTACCAAATATCAGAGAATAATCTGAACTAACTCCAAATGAAATATTGTATGAAGATGATTGAATGTACCCAAACCCTACAGATGATTTCCAGTTCCTAACTGACCATTCTGAATTATCAACATAAATCAAAAATATAGAAATTGACATAAAAAAAACATTTGTGAGTATCTTTTTGAGATCTTGTTTTAGAACACTGTGAAAGAATAGACCAACTAGAAATGCTAATGGATGCAGTTCAAGTAAGCCAACAAAAGTAACTAATGCAACTTTCCAAAAATATGGTAATTTCCAGATCACAATTGAACTGATAGCAATTAAACAAAGTAAATCAAGGTTTCCTTGATAAATTAAAAAATTAAGCGGAGGGCATAAGAACAAGAATACAATCAAGTACTTATTTTCACTATCTTTGTTGATCAACTTGAAATATATCAAACTTAGGATAATAAAAAGTACTCCCATTACTAAAATATAAGCAAAGCGTACATTAAATGTAAAAGAAAGATATTCATAAATTGGACTATAAAGATCGCTTGGACATGACCTAGAAGTTACAAAAGTATTAGAAGGATCAGAAAAATATATCGGAGAAGAATAATTTGGATTTTTTTCGCATATTAGGGAGACCAAGTTCCATTGTAAATCATAAAACCTTGCTAGACCTGAGTGGGGAAGTTCTATTAAGGACATCCATAAAAAGTCAAGCTGTTCAGACAAAGAAGATACAAAAATTAATAGGTATCTTAAGATCGGTAGATAAATAAATATCTTAAACCTTTCAAAGTTCCTTAAAATTTGTGAATCATTCTGCAAAATTAAATAGACAATTATAAGTCCAATAAACTTTGTTCCGAATAGTGCAAAAAAAGTAAACTGAATCACTAATCCAATATGATCTTGTCTATTTAACCGACTGTTTATTAGAAATACAAGAAACAATAAATAAGACGGTTCAAATTTTTCTATGTTATAACCGTAGAAGTCAAATTTATACAAAATGAAATAAATATAAAATATAAAAAATAAGATTTGAAATACTTGAAAATGTACATAGAAGTTTTTAAATTGAACTTTAAAAAAAGGACTAATAAAAAAAATAAAAAGTACTAAATGTAATGCTAATGTGAATAATTGATCATTAAATGCTTTGTACGTGATAATGTTATTATTTTCGAGAACTTCGTACTCAATAATTCTTCCTAAGCATAGAAAATTATCATATTCTGGATAAATTGAAATACTCTTATATTTAATTTCTGTTTCATATTGTTTCCAAGTCTCTATATCTAAATTTGTATATTTAAGTTCTACGCATCCTTGCACGTTATCGTCTAGATGATTTATGTATATCAAAAATGGAGATAATGTAGAAGCAACCAATATTAAAAAGTAAATATAAAATAATTTGTTTTTTAATATCTCCATATGTTTACATTTGTATTCAATTCGAAATATTTACAATTTCCTTTTCAACGACACCAATGTTATTTCTTACTTGTGAGTGGATAGCTACAATGTATTCCGATATTAGTGAAAGACTAATAAGTAAAAATACACTTATGAAGCTAAGTACAATTAGGATTGTAAGTGTTCCTGGTGGTATTAGTGTTCTATCATAAAATAAAAAACTAAATATTTGATATGAAATTGCTAGAAAAAGCACAACAGAACTCATTAATCCAATAAAGATAAATCTTCTTAATATGTTTCTTGAAGTTGAGACTATCCCATTAATAGCGTGATCGTAGTAATTGAAAAGTGAATAATTTGACTTACCTTGTTTTCGTTTCTTCCACACATACGGTACAGTTGAAATATCATTTGAAAGACTAGCTATTAAACCTCTTGTATATGGATAGTAATCATTAAAATCAAGAAGTTGCTTGTAAATTGACTTATCCAAAAGACCAAACTCTCCTCCATATTCTATTAAATTAAAATCAGAGAACTTTTTTGCAATTTTGTAATACACCGAACGTATAAATCTTTTTAGAAAGAATTCTTCCCTATCCTTTCTGGTACCTATTATTATTTTATCCCCTATTTCCCACTTCTTTAAAAATTCCCTTATCAACTCAGGTGGATCTTGTAAATCTACAGGTAACATAGGGACAAGAACTTCTCCAGTGGCATATTGAATTCCATTAAATGAATTTTTATATACTCCGTAGTTGCGAGCATTTACTACTAATTTTACTTTTTTGTCATTATTTATAATCTTTTTAATTTGATTAACAGTCTCATCACTTGATGCATCGTCTACGAAGATTAATTCGTAGGTATAGTCTTGTAGATTTGAAAAAACAGCTAAAATATTATCATAAAAAATATCAATATTCTTTTCTTCGTTAAAACATGGTGCAATGATAGAAACTTTTTTATTTTTCATAAAAACTTACTAGGTCACTCACGATGTCATCAAGTTCATTACTAAATTGAAACTCAAAGTTTTTTTGGAATTTAGAATTATCCATCATAAAATTATAAGTCTTGCTTGATCCTTTATCTTCGATTTTAGCATTTAACTTTTTTGCAATTTTTTCAGCAATTTCTCCAATTGTTGAATTTAATGAACACATATTATAAATTCCATTGTCAATTTCAGACATTACGATTTTAAATAACCCATTTATTAAATCTTCTAAACTAAGAATCGGCCTAAAATATTCAGAATTTGACACCTCAATAACTCTATTCTTTAGCCCAGATTTAACCATAGAGTTGATCATAAGTTCTTTTTTCATATTGATACCTGGTCCATTTACTGTACCAAAGCGCAACCCAATCCCTTTTTCACCGGAAGCAATTAGATAGTTATCAAAAGCAATTTTTGTATAATCATACATGTTTAAAGGCTGAGCTGTTTGGGAGGTCTCTACACTATATTCTGGAATTTCTCTTGAATAAACACTTCCAGAGCTTGCGTATATAAACCTTCCCTTAAAGTTTTGTCTAAAAGTTACTAGATTTATAAGATTATTTTTAAAAGCATTTTTTGGATTTTGTTCAGCCTGACTTACGGATGAATAACCAGACAACCATAAACAGTCTGTAAATTCATTTAGATAATTATTATCTAGATTTGAATAATCAGAGTTGACTAATTCTTTATTTTTGTATTCCACATCATTTCTTAAAAAATTATCTACACCTACAATGTTAATATTTTTACTTTTAAAATGTTTATAAACTGCAGAGCCTACATATCCATTAGCCCCAATCAATAGTATTTTCATACTTCTATAATTCTAAAATCTGGAAAAGGTATGGCAACATTTCCTTTAAAACCTGCTTCGACGAGTCTAGTTTGTAATGAGTCTGCATAGTTCCAAGATAATATAAAAGCCGTCTGATAGCTATTTAAATTAAGATCTCCCCACTTACTAACCTCAAAAACAAGTCCCGGGAAAAGATATCCCTCTTTTTCAGGTGTGTCATCAAGAAAACCTATATTTGTTTTTAAATCTAGCTCTTGGGTGTTTAGGGTAACAACCCCTCTCCCAGGAGCGCCAATGAATACGATATCGTCATTGTTTCTATAAAAAAAAGAGGCAATTTTTTGATATTTTAAATCAATCTTTTCAGCGACACTTTTATAGAATTCTGGATTACTTACTCCTGTAGCATCTTCAGCGGCTATTAGTTTAGTGTAGCTGTCTGTCTTTTCAATTTTTTCTGTTGTCTTTACTGCCAAAATTCTTAAAGATCCTCCCTGTGTATCAAGTTCTTCAGCATGTTTTACTTGAAAGCCACAAGAAATTAAGATATTTTCAATCGAAGTTAGTGTATATGAACAAAAATGTTCATGGTATACAGTGTCATAGTTTCCTTCTAAGACTGTTTTAAGAGCATACGCAACCTCAATATGTATCTCTCCATTATTTGTTAATAATAAATTTGATGCGTCAAACAACTCTTTAAAATTTGAATTGTGTGCAAAAACGTTTATCCCAAAAATAACATCAAAAGTACCAAATTTTTTCAGAATATCATCAGCATTTGATAGATTCAAAAAATCATTATAAACTTTATTTTTTTCTTCAAATAAATTTTTAGCCGGCTCAATACCATAAATATCAATATTTCTTTCAGTCAACATTTTAAAAAGAGTTAAATCATTCGAACCAATTTCAAGCATTTTTCTATTTGGATAGGTTTCTTCAAAAAAATTTGCCAACAACTTGAGGTATGTTTTATTATCTCTAGATGCACTAGATCGATGATAATACTCTAGAAACATGTCATCATTTTTAATTGGATCTAAAAGTTGCAATAAAAAACAATTTTCACAAACCGCAAGTCTCAAGCGATAAGTTTTTTCTAGGTGCTTATTTTCTTTCGTGTAAAACATATTTACGTGAGGAATCCTACCAAAATCATAAACAAGTGAAATCTCTTTACTCGAACATGATTTACACAATTTATTTTCATACATTATTTTTACAGTATAAAGCATTAGAGAAAAAAATATTATTAGCAAATTAATCTTTATTTGAAACGAAAGATTTTGTGTTATTAACCCTTGTGGGCGCTACAGGATTTGAACCTGTGACTTCTTCCTTGTAAGGGAAGCGCTCTGCCAGACTGAGCTAAGCGCCCTAAGTACATATATTATATAGTTCAGATTAGTTAAAGTAAAAAATATTAATTATTAGATATTTCTTCGTGGTACTCTCCATCGACATTCACTGACCAGGGATCAAAGTTCCCCTCTCCAAGCAGCGTACGAACTGCATACAAACCAGTGGCCATAGCATGGTCTTGATTGTTATATTT
>TARA_Y100000385_G_scaffold34984_1_pt1 | contig 19042 bp, 27 predicted proteins | sample TARA_Y100000385 | Tara Oceans TARA_Y100000385 (sample SAMEA2620980) | marine metagenome | biome: marine biome (ENVO:00000447); feature: surface water layer (ENVO:00002042); material: "saline water (ENVO:00002010), including plankton (ENVO:xxxxxxxx)" | depth 5 m
GTCTAATTCATATTTCTTATACAAGTCATCAAACCTTTCAAGACCGAAATTGTCATACAAATCCGGAACATCATTAGGAGAAAATAAACTAATCAAATCATTTTCAACAAAACGTTGCCAAAATATCTTAGAAAATTGAATACTATAATCTAATTTTCTAACTCTTTTTTCATCTGAACCTTTGTTGTTTTTTAAAACAATAATATCTTTTATTTGTTTATGCCAAATTGGAATATGAGCAGTTCCACCACCACCTCGTAGTCCATTTTGATGAACGGCCTTTGTGTTAGTTTCGAATGTTTTTAAGAAAGGAATTAATCCTGTATGAACAACATCACCATTTCTAATTTCATCTCCTACTGCTCTAATTCTACCAACATTCATACCAATTCCAGCACGTTTTGCTGTATAACTTACAATTGCATTAGAAGTCGAATTGATTGATTTAATCGAATCATCACATTCGATGAGAGTACACGAACTATATTGTGTCGTATTCGTTCTAATCCCAGATACAACCGGTGTTGACAATGAAATATAAAATTCTGAATAATCATTATATTTTGATTTGATATCTTGAAATCTTTTCTTTTTATCTTGAATACCAGCCGAAACACACATCGCAATTGCGATATACATAAATTGAGGGGTTTCGAATATTTCATCTGTTTTTCTATTTTTTATCAAGTACTTATCAGACATTTGTCTTATACTTGCATAGGTATAATCCCAATCTTTTTTGTGATTTAATATTTTATTACCTATGTCTTGAATTTCTTCTTTAGTATAATTTTCTAAAATTTCTTTTGTATACCAATTTCTACCTATCATACTTTTTAAATGGTCATACAAAGTAGGTAGGTATTTAAACGTATTGAAAACTTTCTTTCTCAAATACATATTGTAAAGTTTACCTGCTACTAAATCGTAGTTAGGTGTTTCTTCACTAATCAAATCAACACAAGAACTTATAAGAACTTGTTGAATATCCGAACTCTTTATATCATCGTAAAATTGTAGATTGGCATTCATAGCAATTTCCGATGCACTAACATCTGAAATATTAGCAGTTGCCCAAAGTAGAACTTTGTTTATCTTTTCGATATTAAGAGGTTCTTTCGAACCATCTCTTTTAATAATCATTATATTATCCATTAGCAAGTATTATTTTTTGTATCAATTGAACAACAACATCTGGTGTAGTATCGTATTTCAATCGCAATTCATCTAAAAACTTTAACTCTTTAGTCCTAAGTTTTTCCATAGTTTTCAATTCTTCTTGAATTTTTGTTTGAAGAATTGTTAATTCATCTTTATACCCTGATACCTTGTTCGCCCGTTTCTTGTAGTTTTTTGCAAAATCTAAAACTTTCTGTTCATCTTCTTTACTAATCATATTATCTAAATGTTTTAAATGCTATTTCTATTTCTTTATTCATATCAATACATTCTATGAATACATCTTTTTTTCTTTTATACTTTTCATTTGCAGTATGAATTATCCATTTCTCCCCTCGTTCAAATCCTGTTATATCACAAGCCATTTTTTGATAACCAGATAGTTGTGCAGAATACTTTGAAAAGTTACAATCTTTGAACTTTCTAAATGGACCACTCATAATCTTATCCATAAAAGAAGTTTTTTCTATTTTTCTGTTTGTTTTGTAATCTAAAATATGAACAACTCCTTTATCGAAAATAGGTAAATCAATAAGACCGCATAGTTGACTTTCGTGGTCCCAGACCATAATTTCTGGTATTACACAAACATCATCTTTAGTAACATCTAATATTGTTTTATTCATATATGGATAGTATTTACCCTTCCAAGTAATTCCATTTTCTATAACATCTTTTTCTCTTTTATCGTGCTCAATTGAACCTTCATTCGTAGAGTTTGCCCAATCAGCTAAAATGTTTTCTTTTTCTTTTACTATTTTTGCACCTAATGTTGAATTTGATTCACAAATCTTTTCATAAAATAAATGCACCTTAGACCAAGCCGTAAAATTACTTTCGTTTAATTTTGATACAATAATCTTTTTTAAGTCTTTTAACTTTTGTTCAGGTAAACAATTTTTGATTGCTTTATATTTAGCTGTTTCATCAGCATTAAACGGAGCACAATAATCTTTAAGAAAAGTTGTCATTCCGGTATATTTTACACCATCAGCATTGTAATATGCATGTTCATTTTCGTAGAATACTAGTCCTCCTCGCTCTCGCAAGTCTAAGTCCCTGTTGGGTAATGCGTTACTCATTATTTTATTTTTTTAGTAAAGTGATTGCAGAATTTAAAAAATTCTTGCATTGATTTATCAGTACTCAAAGATGCATAAACTTTTTTGTTTTTAGCATTTTTCTTTGATTCTGTTACAAAGATATTGTACTTTCTATTTTTCTTAATCATTTTTATTTCAACACCTTCGTTTGTAAGAAATTCTATTATACTTTCTTCTTTCTTTTCTTTATTTTTCATTTGCAAATTCCTTTTTAGATTTATCTATTGTTGATGAAATTGTTTCCATAAAATTTTCTATGTCTAATTGCATTTTATCTATCATAACAATATTGTCATCATTTTTTATCAAATTAAACATTTCTATCATAGTAGTAAGTTTAGTAACTAAAATTATATAATCTAGTTTTTCTTTCTTTACAGCCTCAATTAAATTTGTTTTTCCATCTTCTTCGAAAATTTGTATCTTGAAAGATATCTTTTCGATGGCTTCTGTTAGTGGTCTTTTAGAAACTACATTTTCTAAATATTCTTTTACTAGAGATTTTTTATTTTTGCTCAATTTAGTTAAGTTTTTTTGCTATACTTATTAAAGAATAAATACGGTTAGAATATTTTAAAGTACTTATTGATTTATTTAATTTAAGTAAATACTGTATGGGCAACAACTCACCTAGATTTATAGAAAAGTCATTCGTACCTACCTTTGGAGAAGAATTCAGTAACATTGCAACACCAGAGTTTGATTCTGAAATATGGACAACTGAACTGGTAGATGCTCTTATTGATAAGGTAGAAAATTACGGATTAGATTTAAACAAAGCAAAGAATCCTTTCTTTGATAAAAACCCAACTTTAAGAAAAGGTAGGGTTGCATTTCAAATGACTTTACAAGAAAAGGGTGAATTCAAAAGATGTAGAAAAGACATAATATATTTTGCAAATAAGTATGTACAATTAATGACACCTGAAGGAATAGGGCACATCACTTTGTATCCTTATCAAGAACAAATGTTATTGAACTACAAAAATGGTAAAAACAATATAGTAGTAGGTTCTAGGCAAATTGGTAAAACCGTAGTTGCTGGTATATTTTTAACTTGGTTTTTAATATTTCATCCTGACAAAAATATAATGTTAGCAGCCAACAAAGGAGATACAGCAAAAGAAATATTAGACAAAGTTAAGTCTATAATATCTTTCTTACCTTTTTGGTTGAAACCTGGATTGTTTTCTTGGAATATGTTTAGTATAATGACTGATGCAAATTCAAGAATACTAGCAACAACTACTACGGACAAAGCTGCAATTGGTTTTACTATTCATTTACTTTTCTTAGATGAATTTGCTCACGTTAGAGAAGGTATTCAAAGAAGTTTTTGGGATAACATTTATCCTGTAATGGCAGCCGACCCCAAATCTAAAATGATTATGACTAGTACACCAAACGGTTATGAATTATTTCAAGAATTATATCATAGTGCATCTGAATTACCTGAAGGTAAAAGTAACGGATTTATGCATATGAAAATCCCTTGGTGGGATGTTCCAGGAAGAGATGATAGTTGGGCAGACCAACAAAAAGCAATTCTTGGAGAAGATGCTTTCAATGAACAATTTGCTTGTGCCTTTCAAAGAAGTGATTTGCTATTACTTTCAGCAAAGGAATTGAATAGTATGAAAGGTAATGTTGAAGCATTTGTACATCACGAATTTGAACATTTAGATAAATATAATATATTATACGAAAATCTATTGTTTAGAAAAGATTATGATATTGAAAACCTTAAAAAAGATTCTTTGTTCTTTAGTATAGATTTAGCAGAAGGTGTTGGTAGAGATTATACTGTAATGCAAATTTTTAAATTAGCACCTAAGATTGAAAGAGATATCAAAGTATCCGACAATGAAGTATTTCAATTAGAAAAACATTTTTACTTAGACCAAATAGGTATTTTTAGAGATAATCTAATAAGTATAGAAGATTTTGCAAAACTAACTTATAATTTACTATTTTCTGGAAAGTTTGTTAATATTGATAACATCAAAGTTGTTTTAGAATGGAATACATACGGTTCTTTCTTTGATGAAAAATTAAAACATTTGTATGGTGGTGATTTATATGATGATTCTGTTTACTTAAAAACTTTTCATAGAAAAGGTGCAAAAAGGAAAAGAATAGGATTGCGACAAGATAAAGTTACTAAACCAAGAAATTGTGCAGAAGTTAAAAACTTAATTTCAAATCAAATAATAGTAATACACGATAAATGGACTGTACAAGAATTCAACCATTTCAACAGAACCAAAAAAGGTTCATATGAAGCAAGTACGGGACACGATGATACGGTTATGACTTGTGTTAACATTGTTGAAATTTTCAGAGATTCGTTATACGTAGATATGGTTGCAGAATGTTTTGAAATTCAAGAATCAAATACTAAAATTCATATAAATTCGTTAATGAAAACCGGCAATTCCTTAGATAGTAGTACAGATTTTCTTGCAGAAAACTTTAATACAAAAGGAATGTCCGATGATGACTTTTCAGTAGGAACTGATTGGTTCTAATTTTATTACTTAAATAAATTTTTAAAATTAGGTGTTGCTACGGCTTGAAATTGTGGATTTGCTGTATAACTACCTTTATATCTTATTTCTATATTGATAATGGGCACATTATCAGAAGTAATAGTAAAAAATACTTTTGCAGCACTCGTGCCATCTTCCCATGCATTCTTTTTACCTTTGGTTTTTGACATCTCTAAATTAGAATTGAATATCTTACTTAGAACTTCTACAATGGAATTCAAATCTTTAGTATCCGAATCTTCAATAATAAGATTCTTACCATTAAAACGACCAATTCCTGTTGATAGATAAAAAGTAAATTCATCAGCATTCAACATTTTACTTAAATTAGTTCTAAATAATAATTCTAAGAATCTAGTTGTAAACTTTTCGGTATAACTAGGTAAATTTTCGCCAATATACTTAAAGAAATTATTGTCTTTAGATTTTATATAACCACCCATTTTCGCTTGGGAAATATCTGAAATCATTTTCTTTTTTTCTTTTACAGAAAATTTGTTTATTTGTAAATCTTTTATTTTATAATGTTTTTTAATTACATTATCAAAGAATATTTCTTTTTGTTGTTCAATTTTTGCAATAAATAAATCATCTAAAACATCTTTAAGTACCGATTTTTCTCCTGTGATTGGTTTATTTATTAGTGTTGGGTCAACATCTTGACTTTTACCTTTCTTTTTTAAAGAAATACCTAAAAATTTACCATCAATTCCTTCAATAACTATATCGGATGAATTGTAATCTCTAATATTTGAAACTTTTGGATTAAATTTTTCTATTCTTTTGTCCCAACTTTGACCCGTCCAAAAAACGGTTTTAGGTGTTGTAAGTTCTAATATACTATTTGAAGAACTTATTGCTGTTGCCAAGTCATTGTAATTTTTATCGTATTGTTCTAATAGTTTACCTTGTCCTGAAACACCTACAATAGTAACAAAATTTTCTTTTGCCTCTTTTATTATTTCATTAGCTTGCTCAATAGATAAATTATTAGGATATTTTTTACCTATCAAAACTAATGATGCCACCATTAATTCTTGTGTAGATGTACTTATTTTATTACCGTCTTTTCCGATGGAACCCAAACCGAACATAATATTTTTCTTACTGTAATTATTATCGGCAAACCATTTTGAAATTTCTTCTTCTAAATTTTTAGCTCTTATTTTCAAAAGACCACTTGAATTTGCAACCAACGGAATCTCATTAAAACCTAAACCCTTTATCAATGCTAGTAATTGTCTTACTATTTCTTTATCTGATTTTAATTTAATTCTATTCAAGTCAGATTCATCATTTATTGCTAAATTATATGCCTTGGATTCGTTGAGGTTTTCATATAAAAATTGTCTATAATCTTTCATTATCTAGGTACTTTTTTGATGTTATCTAATGCTTCTACAACTGACAATTCAACTAATCCTTTAGCCGTTTCGTCTTCTAGTATTGCCATATTATCCATCAATGGGGTTTTAAACTTTATAGTCTCTACGTTAGGAATATTTTTATCTACTACTTCACCATCTTCACTTACGTTAATAGATACAGAAGAACTAAATTCTATGCTTAATGCGTAAGTTTCATCTTTATAATCTGTTTCTATTAATGGAATTATCGTAAAAGAATTATATTCTTCATCTAATATTTTTTCAGAAACGTATTGTTTAGTTGAATTTTTAAATGCATCGACAAATGATTCATCTTCGAAAATTTTTATCAAACTTTCTTCATTAGAAGATTCCTCATCTTCTTCTGGTTCTTCTTTCGATTCTTTTTCTTCAGTTTCTTCAGTTTCTTCAGTTTCAACATCAACGTCTTCAGTTTCTTTTTCTTCCTCTTCTTCGTTTATTTGTTGTTCTAGTATTCGTTTATAAAATTCTTTGTAACCTTTCATATCTATTGATTCATTTTAATATTTAATACTTATTTTTAAATATACACAAAAATTCTTAGAAAAACAAGTCCTAAGAATTTTTATTTAAAAATTAGCGTTTCTATCTTGCTGTTGCTTTATTTCTTCTGGGTCTTCTTTAGATGCCCATATTGTACTTCTTGCTGTACTTTGTTCTTCATAAGAGCAATTTATAAATTGATTACCGAATTTCATTTTGCAATAATCATCCAATTCTTTTCTTTGCTCTGGACTCATATCACTATATGCTGCAATTTTGTCTGTATCCTCTGAACCATAATTATTTTGAAACATGGTACTTTCTGTTAAAAATGTTCTATAATTCTTCATCTTTATTTTCTTTTTTGTTCTTTTTACCTAATCCTTCAACTAATGTTCCAGCTCCTAATAATCCAGCCCCTGTTATAATTATAAATTGTATTAAAGATTCAGCATTTGAATCTGAATAACCATCAAAAGATTTATATACATAATAAGTTGCCGCAAGAAGAGACCACTTTATCATTAGTATTCCACTAATTCGTTTGCTACTTACATTAGAATCTTTGTGAAAGGCTCCTGTGTACCAATTGAAAAATCTTTTAAATATGTTTTCTTTATCTTTTGACAATGTTATTTATTTATTTTTGAATAGGATTACCTTTATTGGGCCCATGTTTATGCATATAACTAGAAGTTCCTGTTTTAAGTTTTCTTAATAAACTTTTACGTTCTCTATCCAAAGGAATTATTTTACCTTCTTTTTTTCCTTTTTTGATATCATCAATTTCTTTTTCTAATTCTTTAAGTCTGTCAGATTCCTCTTGGCCTAAACTTTCTATTTTTTCAAGAAAATTAATTTTAGCACTTTCGATTGTACCCGTTATTTTAGAATTTCTATCTCTAATTTTTACCCTATCATCAGAATCTGGGTCAGATAGTACATCATAAACCTTTGCCGCTTCAGCTTTACTATCGGCATATCCTTTTTTCCATTTTACTACATCACCAGTTTGGATATTTGATTTCTTTTCGTTTAAAAATTCGTTTAATCCTTTTATAGTTCTATTTGATTTTTGTTCTTTTACATAAGGAAACATTGCATCTATTTTACCTCCGTTTAAATCGGATGCAATTTTAGCTACTTGCTCAGGTTCAATTTTTGGCATATCTTTTCTTGCCGGTGCTCCTGCTGGTAGTTTCTTAGATTGAATTGCTTTCAGTCTTTTTTCAACTAAATCTTTTCCTAAAGTTTCATACCAAGCAATTGAAGCATCTTTATTGTAATATTTCGGATTCATATTTTTACCTGTATAAACAGCATCTTCGATATCTTGAATAGTTGCTTTGTAAATATTAGTATCACCACCTTTAGGTTCTACACCTCTTTCGTTTCCTAATGCATCACCAGCTTTTCTTAAAACAGGAACTAAATCTCCTATTGTTAAGTTAGATTGCATACCTTGTACTTTTGCATTTGGATTTCCAAACATAGTTGCAGCCCATCTATGATGACCATCTAAAATATAATTATCTCTAGATACCATTGCATTCAAATCACCACCAACTATATTGTTGATTGCCATATCTAATGCCTTACTTAAATAAATTGCATCTTGACTAGGTTTCAATGCTTTTGCTGGAATACTAAATCTTTTAGTTTCAATTACATCATCGTTGAAATCACCATCTTTTTTACCTTTTTTGAAAAAATTATCATCTTTCATTGGGCCATCGTTTGAAAACTTACTTGGGTCAATTTCTTTTGTTTTCAAGTCTTCGAAAATTTCTGAATAAGAAAATACTTCACCGCCATATTCTTTGGCAGCCTTTTCTGCAGACTTTTCATCTTGAAAAGGATAAGATATTTGTTTGTTAGGTGTAAATGATACTTTGCCCATTTTCCAACCAACTGTAAGAAATTTTCCATCTTTTTTGACACGGAAAGTATCTTTATAACTTTTTTCGTTTAAAAATTCGTTGAATGGTTTCATAATATTATTTTCTTTTTCCTGCTATTGTTGTTCCTGTTTTTGGATTGTCGTAATCTCTTAATGTTATTTTCCATGACCGAACTTGACCTAATGGGACACCTAATTCTTTAGATTTTCTTCTCATTTCTCTTTTGAAAACCTTAAAAACTTTGTCTGCAAGTGGTCTTGCTTTTCCATCTTTTCCAAATAGTTCTTCAGTTGTTTCTCGTACAACTTTTGCACTATTTTTCATTTTTTTAGTTTGTTTAATTCGTCTTTCGTTTAAATCTTCTTCGATATCTTCATCATCAATATCATCTTCATCAGGAATATCTAAATCGACTGTAATTTCGATTTCGTTTTCATCGTCTTCCTTTTCATCAGATTCATATAAAAATTCGTTTAAAGATTTCATAATTATATTTTATTTTTAATAATGTAAATGTTTATTATCTGGTTGTAACCTAGCCAATTCGTCTTTATCTATCTCATTATCTTGTAAGAAATCTAAAAAGACTTCTGTATTAACATATCCAACTCCTAAATAAACATCATCATCACTATCATCAGTTCCACCTTGTTTAGAAATTGCTATTTTAGAAACATCTATTTCTTCAATTGCTCTTCTAATAGAATATTGCTCATAATTTACGTAATATACTATATCTTTCACAACGAAAAATCCATATTTAACATGAACATTAACATCTTGACCATCGAAAGTCTTGATTCTTTTTTCTGCAGCTTTTGCCGTTTTAGAAACACGAGGCATAATACTTTTCAAAATACTAAGTGATAATTTTTTTCCGTTTTTCCTTAAATTATTTGCGGAATCAAAATCCTCAGCAGTAAACTCTAAAAGTTTTTCTAATTTTTCTTCGTCTAAAAATTCGTTTAATGATTTCATAACTTATTTATTTTTTATAATATATTTAATCGTTGTCCGGGTCTTCTATATTATCATCTTCTTCTGTATCTAAATCTTGTAATAGTGCCTTTGCATTTGTATAAACTTTTGTTTCTTTATCCCCTGAAATATCAATACTATTGTCTAGTACTTGTGCTTGAGGTAATTCTCCTTGCATACGTCTAAATTCTTCTTGCATCGAAATAACGTGCAATTGAACATTCTTTAACATATCAATAATATTTCCTTGCAATTGACCCGCAACTTCAAACAATCTTGGATTCATATCTCCAGCATCAATTCCGTTGACAATCTTATCAACCATATGTTCTGCAATTTTTATTTGTCTAAAAAGAGTTTTGATATTAGATGTAGTTACTGCAGCTTTGGCTTGCATAAATTCATTTTGAGATAGAATTTTTGCATCGAAATAAAGTTTCATACAAGAAAGAACAATTTTCTGTGCTTTCATTTTTGTTTTGTTGTCAACTTCTGCAATGTTTAAAGGTTCTATTGGGTCTATTTCTAATGCTGGAAATCCTACACCAGAATCTTGGTCGTTAATCAAACCAGCAATTTCATCTTTTAAATAATCTTTGTCTTTATCTTTCATAATAAATAGTATCTGTACTATTTAATATACAAAAAAGAGACCATAAGTCCCTTTAATTTGATAATCAGTATTTTACTTATTTTTCAAATGTCATTAATAGTGTCCAAATCGTAAATGAACCTACAATATACAAAGAAATAAAATCAACATCTTCTAATTTACTAAAGAAATTAGTCATTATTGATATCATTGCAAGTGCAGAAATTATCAATTGCATTAAACGTTTGGTAAATATTTTTAATGTAGTCATAATTTTATTTTTAGTTAATACTCAATCCTACTACAATTCTTCTTGCTACTCTTAAAGTTTTGTAAAGACCGTGTTTTACGATTTCTACATTTGAAGCAGAAGTTTGAATTGTTTCTCCAGTCTCGTTGATTCCGATTAAAGTTTCTGAAACAACTCTTCCGAATCTTTTAAACTTTTTGATTTCTTCGATTTTGAAAGTTTCACCTTTGAACTTTCTTACTCTTGGATTAGTAACTTTAACAACATCACCTTCTTCAAGGTCGAAACTTCCTAATCTTCTTGGAACTTCGTTGACTGCATATTCAGTTGCCAACTTTTCGTATTTTTCTACTTCTTTAAGGTCAGACCTTACATCATCGTATTCATGTGCAAAATCTACTGAACCAGCAAATCTGGTTGAACCCCAAACGTGCTTGATAACTTTTTTTTCTTTGGTATCTACCAACATCGTGTAGAAATCGGAATCGTGATAGTAGTTATTTTCTCCTTCGTAGTATGCAATGTATCTTTTCATTTTTTAGTATTTTATAGTTAAACAACTCTTTCTCCCCGAACCAACAATAACAAGATACGGAAACGATTCCATAGTTTTGCCATAGAACCGCCATATTTGTTCTTATTTTAACTTAAAGTAAATTCTCTAGTTTGAATTGCTCTTCTTGGTAACTTGTAAGAAACTCCATCAGAAACTTTCGTTGCTATTATAGGAAACTTAGGACTTCTTGGTTTAAAACCAGTAAGTTCAAATTCACTTCCGTTGAAAGAAAACTTTTTCTTGAAATCTTTAGATTCTAAACCGAACCTTTTACAAAAGTTACCAAATTCAACTTCTGCACCACTGATTCTTTTACCAGTACTTGTTATCGTTTTTGTTACCTTTAGTTTAGAAGTGAAAGATTGGTCGGTATAAGATATGTTACCTATTCCTATTTCAACTTTGTATTGCTTTTCAAGTTTAGCAACTGCACTAGCAAAATCTTCTCTGAAACTGTTTAATTCTGTTCTTGTAAATGCCATTTTTAGTAATTTTAAAAGTTAAACAATAAGTTGATGACCTCATCAACAATTACAATATACGCAATGCTTTTTACAATTGCAACTTTTAAGACAACTATTTTTAACTTTTTAAGTTTTTATCTTGACCTCTTTTTCGAACTTCGTCTGCCATATCTTTATCAGCTTTTCCCCAAGTTCCACTACCTTTAGTTAAAAAAGAATTTACTCTTGCATATCCCCACTGTTGTTGACTTGCACCAGGTCTGTGGCCAGTTTTCCAAGCAGCCAATCCTCTTTTCATAATAGTTCTTAGAATATCCAAATCAACACCTGATTCTTCTTTTTTCTTTTTGAGTGCTTTTTCTATTGCGGCATCATCAATTTTACTACCATTAAGACCTTCTGGTTTTTTATCTTCGTTTACAGATTCTTTCTTGTAAAGTTTGTTATATTTTTTAGTATGTTTACTTGTTTTGACTTTTCCTTCTTCACGAGCTTCTTCATCTCCCGGAGCATCTTTGTATGCACTATCAGAAGAATCTGATTTCTTTGTTTGTCTTTTGAATTGTGCTTCTCTATCGTCTTTGTCCTCACTATCTACACCTTTGTAGTATTTCTTGGATTCCTTTAAAAAATATCTAAAACTTTTCATATACTATTTAATACTAATAGTATGCTTCCCAATCTTTAGATTTGAAAATAACATCTTCGACAATTTTACCATGAAAGTTTTCGAAATATACTACAAATTCCATATCTTTTTTAGGAAGAGCTTCTTTGTAGTCATTTTGTCCTTTCCAATGTTCTACAAAATATTCAGCATCTTTGTGGTCATAGAAACCTAATGTTTTTGTTTGAAGTTCCCAAACTGAACTATGATTTAAACTTTCGAATACAGATTCTCTGATTTTTGCTTTTCCACCTGGAATAACAACTACTTTTGTTCTTACGTATTTTTCCATAATTATTTTATATAAAATATAAGATACATATAAAAAATGATAATTGCAACTTTTTTGAAAAATAATTATCTTGTCGGTAATTGGTCCATATACATAATAGGGAAACAGTCATCTATAATATAAGCATTACCATCATCAGGAAATACAATTTTAGTAAACAATATAGATTGATTTTCCAAAGTTACTGGTGCTTTTAAAAATCTTATACTTGCAATCCTATCATTACTATTCATTAGTACCGGTTTCCAATTCCCTGTTACTGTTGTAGGAATAGTATCAATGCATTGAAAGAATACAGACATTTTTGTAGTCTTACTATTGATATCGGCTCTTTTCCATATTCTCAATGTCATAGTATTATCAACTCTATTGAATCCAATATAATAAGCATACCAATCATTTAGTGGTACATTTATAGTATAAGTTTTTTCAGCACATCTAAGTTTTGTTATGAAATCTCCCGAAACATATAATTCAATTTTCTGACCTCCTTTGAACAATTCTCGCCAAGTATTGTTTTGATTTGTAGGTCTTACTTTTCCATTATACCAAAACATAAGACTAAGGTTTTTACTTACATCTATTGTGTCTTGATAGGTAACTAATTCCGTTGCTGTTGCACCATAAGCAGTCGCACCATTAACAGCGGTTGCTCCCGATATAACATAAGAAGTATCTTTTTGTGTTAAGTCATAATGATACTTACTAAAAACTGTAAAGTAGTTAGTTAAGTTTTCTTCTTTAACACCATTTGGTTCCCAAAGTAAGTTTACAGTTTCTCTCACATTATCACTAAGGTTAACAGCTCTAACAACATATTGTTCATCTTTAACTATATCAGCTTCTTCTATTTCTCTTTCTGCTTCAAATCCTACATCTTCAAAATTAAGAGTTAATTCATCTATTGTAGTTTGAATATCAGAATCTTTTATAATAGAATCTGATTCGTTCCATTTTACTAATGTTCCTTTCCACCAATTAGATTGCCTCATAAAATCTTTAGATTCTTGAGCTGAATTTATTCTATACATTCTACCTTCTAATGGAAAATACAAGAAATCTTTTTCTGCTGGTTGTTCGTAAGTTCCGAATGCAGTCCAAAAAGATTCTTTAGATATTTGAAATTCTAATTCATCAGCAAAGTCAATATCGAATTCTGTAAATTGAAAATCTCCTGAACCAAAATCATTTCCTGGAACAACAACTTTTATTTGTTTACATTCTCTAACTTCTAATAAAGACCATTCTTTAAATACAACATCTCTTGATTGTTCAACCGGGTCGCATTTAAAATAAACAACTGGCCATCCAAATCTATTGAATACACTTTGAGACATCTTTTGCCATATACCTACACTTGCAAGTGCATTTGAATATTCATATTGATTGTTATTTCCGCAATCAACAATAAAAGAATCTTCACTATATTTTATAACTGAACAAAGACATTCACCTAGTAATTCACCTCCAGTCCATTCTAAATCTATTCCTGTAAAATTCCAAGATGTATCTGATTTTACTCTGAATCCAAACCAAGTAAGTTCTCCAGGATTTAGATTCCAATCTGGCCAAGATATCCATTCAGACCAAATATTACCATCATTTGAATAACGATATTCTATTACAATATTATTTGCACTATTACCTAATACAACTATACTTGTTAATCTTTCTAGTGTTTGAATCGGTGTATCAAGTTCTAAAAGTACGTACTCATCACACTTAACGGATTTATTTGTTTCTATTTTAAATGAAGGCATCTAAGAAATATTCTTTTCTTATTTAATGTATCTTATAAATACTAATTTACACTTTTAAGTATATACTTTTATTTCACGAGTAGCATCCCAATCCCATTTTATAGAATCTATTAATTTATTATCTACTTCACAATCAATGGGTATTTCAATCTTAGCTATTTGTATATTATTTTTAGATGCAAAAGAAACAATAGAATTCCAAGATTGTAAGTATCTTTCAGGGGACTCACAGTGTTCTGAAAAAACCCCTTTTTCTGATGCACCAACTAATTTACTAGGTATGTTTTTTGACCTACCACCGGTTGAATCAAAACCAACCATAACTATTTTTTTAAATCCGTGATAGTTGAAAAATTTAATTGCACTTTCACCAGTCGAATTAACGAAAAAATTAGGTAGAGATTTGTCGATGTTAGGCATTGTAAAAATAGAAAACGGAATTACATTAATATGTTTAGGAAGATGATTAGTTACTTTTTTATAATCGTAATCTAAGTGTGGTTTATAAGTTCCGGGAAATACCGAATGTGGATATTCTGGCAAACACACGTTTCTAATAGTAGATAATTTTTCTTCACTAAATTCATTAAGACAATTAGCATCATTCATTATCCAAAAATCCGTAACATCTACTAATGTACTAGACAAATTAATACATGATATATGATAGTTACTAGAGGATTTTATTTTTCTAGCAGACGGTCCAGAGGCAAGTATTATTAATGGTTTATTTATATCGTATCCTTTTATCATATTTTTATTTTTTTATTTACAATAATTTTACGTTGTTTTTATTTCTCTTTTATATTTTAAAAATAATTTGTTTTTAAATTCAAGATATCTTCCCCAACACGTACCTTTAATATTAACTGTTGCCGAATGATGCATAATATAAGAACTTTCTTTTATGTTTATTGGTGCTAATTTACTTTCTGCACTATTCGTTGCAATAGACCAACAACTCAATCCTGTTTTTTCTTGTGCATTTATACAATAATCTTCTACATATAAATGAAATTCATCAAAAATTTTATCATCGAATTTTAATTTTTGTCTAACATCTATTAATATGAAACAACAATCAATAGTTTCATATTTATACAATTTAGATGTACTACACCATTTTACATTATATGAATTGTCATCATAAATTCTACCTACTATACCTAATGAAGAAAAACCTAAACCTCGTTTTTCTAGTATATTGATAGTTTTTTCGATATTAAGTAACAAATCCGATGAAAATGAAACATCTTGATGTGTAAGAATCAAGTAATCTGTTTTACATCTATCAATTATGTCATTATAATTTTGTGCTGGAAATTTCTTATCAGATGTTGTTAAAATATTAAAATTTCCTTTTAAATTTTCTAAACTCGGACCCAAACATTCATTGTGAACATTTTGATTATGTTCAATATATCCAATGGTATATTTTCTCATATTGTTATTAGTCTATACTATATAAAAACAAAAAAAGAGGATAATATTTTACTACTATCCTCTTTTTTACTATTTTATTATTACTATATTGAATTTCTAAGTTTTGCCAAAACATCTTTTTGTCTAGAAACATTTCCACCACTTGCCATGGTTGCATCTGTTAACCATTTTGCAGCACCTTTTTTATCTTTAACACCATCACCGTATTTGATAATTGCATCTACTAAATACTTATCACCATCAGTAACTATTTCAGCACCGAATTGTACATCATCAGCATCTAATTTTTGTGTACCCCAACTTGACTGTTCATCGGCAAAATTAGCTACAAAGTTTAATAATTGGTCTTTTGAATAATCCAAAGTACCTTCGTTCAAGAATTCTTTATTTCCATTTAGTACAGCATTAGTAATACTCAATCTATCTTTTAAACTTCCTTTCTTTGCAAATGCAAAAAGTTTCTTTGCAAATTTAACATCACCTCCTATAAAATCTATAACTGCGGTAACTCTTAATCCTGTAAAATATGCAATATCTTTTGATAGAGAATCTATTAAATTTTGTCCGGATTGACTTTCGTTTATACCTTCATCAAGTAGTTCTTCTTTATCGGCCAAGAAATCATTCAATGAAATTCTAATTGCGTTCAAATCATCTTCAGCTTCATCAACTAAACTTTTGTGTTCTGGTACTTTAACATTTCTTGTTTTTGCAAGTACTTCTTCATGACAAGTATCAATTAATCCCCAAATTTCTGAAATTGTAATAATATCTTTCTTATCTTTCTTAGAAAAATTCTTAGAATTCATTATTTGTTTGATAGTTTCTTTGTCGTAACTTTCGTTTAATCCTGAATTAATTTTATCAATACTTGCATTGATATAATCACCTAATTGCCAAATAAATTCTTGTAAACCATCAGTAACTAATTGAGATTTAATTTCTCCTTCTGGTGTTTTAATCTTTGAAGTTAATTTTTCTATACTTTTTTTAAATGCATCTACTTTATCAGCTATTGAATCTATAATTATAAAATCGTTTTGTTCGTCAGGAGATAATCCAGTTGAATTTTTTACATCTTTCAAATCAGAAGAACTTAATTTTTCATTCATTTCAACTAAGTCTATCAAAATATCTTTTAGTTCTTCATCGGAAAATGTTTTCAAATCTTTAATGTCCTGGTCGTTATGAGTATTTTTTACTTTTCTAGTAATATCAGAAATCAATTGTTTTCTTGACATACCTTGAATTATCTTGTAGTAGTTTTCGTTTTTAGGTTGCGATTTTTCAAGTCCGTTTGAACTTCTACCTTCGTTTATAAATTGTCTTAGTTTGTTCATTTGTAATAGATATTTTTATTTTATTCCTTTTTTAATATTTTCAAGTTTCTTTTTTGCTTCTTCGATATCCTTTTCAATAAACTTAATAAACTTTGGATTAGTTTCAGCTTCTAATTCTTTGTGTAAGTCAATAAGATACATTGCCATATTATTCATATCTCTTTGTTTACCTTCATTTAAAAATTCGTTTAATGTTTTCATATCTATTATTTATTTTACAAAATTCGGAATATAATCGGGTTTCTCTTTTTTGCTCTTAATTATGTCTTTTAAAAATTTTTTTCTAGATTTTATCATTAATATATCCCTTCTATCAAATGAACCCATAATTCCTTTAACATCACTTACAGTATTTAGACTTTCAGACTTTTTCAAAAGTTTTTCTAATTTTTCTAAAGACATCCCCCAAACTTTTTTTAGAAAATCTGCATCATTACCTTTTCTAAGGTCTATGTCATTTCTTTCGTTCAAAAATTCGTTAAGTGATTTCATTTAATCTAATTCTTTTAATATTTGACTATACAAAGATGTTGCTGATTTAGTTCCTATTTTCATCTTTTTATGTGCGTGGTCTGACCTGAACATTAAAGAATCGGATTCTGGTTTTTCATCACCTACATAAAAAGTAATAACTTTTCCTTTTGGATTTACGTTGAACCAAACATTTTGTCCATCTATTTCTTTTGAATAAGATTTTTTACTATCAACATCATAGTAACCTTCGTTCATTTCTTGATGTTTAATATACCTTTCTTTATATTCTTTTATTTTATCATTACTCAAAGAAGAGAATTGAAACCAACTCATTCCATAATAACTTGCAACTGCTTTTAGGTCTACTGATTTTTTCTTTTCATTAAGAAATTCGTTTAATGGTTTCATATCTATTATTTATTTTTTCCAAAAGTAATACATTTCATATTGGCGGTCCTGAAATTGAACAATTCCGACTTTTTTATTTAACCCATATATGTTACCTAAACCATCGTCTGCCCAAACTTGTGGGTCGTATCCTTTATTGAAAGCTTTTTCGACTTTGTTAAATACCATTTTATCTACATGTTTACTATTACCAGATTTGTTATATAATGCCTGATTGCTATTTATAGATAAAATATCCGATGCTTTTTTAGCACCTAAAATTGACATAATATGTTTAATAGTTTCCGGTTCAAATGGTCCATCCGTGATATTATAATTTGATTCGGAACCAAAGGATTCGTTTAAAAATTCGTTTAAGTGTTTCATATCTATTGTTTATTTTAATCGTATCTTTCTTCGTCTTTTCTAATGAAAAAATCATAACCCCAATCGTTTCCTTTATCACCAGCTTTTGCAAGTAAAATTTCTTTACTTCCATACCAATCTGTAAAAAAGTCGCGAGGATAATCAGTAATCGAATCTAATTCTTTTGTTAGTTTTTTCCAATTTAATTTTCCTGGCCAATCACCGTACCTTTTGATTAATTCAGGTAAAGTTTCAAAACCTTGTTCGAAACCACCATTACCATTAGGTTCTCTTTTAATAAAAACATATCTATATTTAGGTATGTCTGGTTGTCTTATAGTTAAACTAACCCATTCATCAACTTCTTCAATTTGAAATTTTAAATCTGGAAATTTCTTAGAAAGAATCTTTTCAACTCTTTTTACTTCTTTAACATCGGCAGAACCGGTTGTTTCATTTCCAACATTACCATTTTCTCTTGTTTGAAGCACAACTTCATCAGTATGATAAGTAAATTCTTCATCATAAATATCCATATAAGTTTTAGTAGCTTTTATGGCATCAAGTAACTTTTTGTGAGTTCTGCTCTCAAAATTAGTACTTTCATTAAGAAATTCGTTTAGTGCTTTCATATTAAAAATATTTTTTGTCCATTTCTACAATGTTTTCCATGTATTCGTCTACTGCTTTAACCATAAGTTCTTGTTGAGATAAGAATATTTGTGCATCTTGTGCCATATTAGGATTATCTTTTACATGTTCAGGAATTGTTTTTTTATATTCTTCTGCCAATTTTAGAAATTGGACAAGTGTCATTTTAGCAAAAAGTTTTGCCCAAGTTTTTCTGCT
>TARA_Y100000385_G_scaffold291914_1_pt1 | contig 19016 bp, 15 predicted proteins | sample TARA_Y100000385 | Tara Oceans TARA_Y100000385 (sample SAMEA2620980) | marine metagenome | biome: marine biome (ENVO:00000447); feature: surface water layer (ENVO:00002042); material: "saline water (ENVO:00002010), including plankton (ENVO:xxxxxxxx)" | depth 5 m
TTGTACTTTTTTCACTCATACGAATGTCCGAAAAGGGATTTTCTTATCGTCGTCCGCGGCACAGAGCATGCGTCACATATTTCTAGCATGCTCTCCTTTGAGTACACCAAAAGCAGGGTCTTCAAAAACTGTCTCATCATGATAACATTCGAGCATGGCCTCAACATCGTTATTTTTTGAATGCTGAGTAGAAAGTTTCAATGACATTCGCCATAGCTTCTAGAAGTTACTTCTCATCTTAGATTTAGTCATCTTGTATAGCCATACCTTCAACTTGTGCATCAATAGGTATAACGCTGGAATTATTACTAAAGTCAAGAACGTTGCAAACGTCAATCCATAGATAATCGCCCATGACATCGGCGCAAAGAATACATTGTTATCTCCGCCAAAATAGATCTTCGCATCATACGTCGATAAGAAGCTGAAGAAATCGATATTAAAACCAATCGCAAGCGGGATTAATCCTAGAATGGTCGTGATGGCTGTGAGCAGAACTGGCCGTAATCGAGTCTTTCCACCTTCAACAGCAGCTTTAACGATTTCGTCGTATGGTAAAATGTCGTATTCGCCTAAACCTAGCTCTTCTCTTCTTCTCTTTCGGATGAGATTTGTATAATCGATTAACACAATTGCATTATTTACAACAACACCGGCGAGTGATATAATACCGATCATTGTCATCATAATCACGAAATTCTGACGTGAGATCACTAAGCCTAGTAGTACACCAATTAAGGATAGTAAAACAGTTAGCATGATGATTGATGGCATCGAGTATGAATTGAATTGAGCTACGATGATTAACAGAATTAAAAAGGCAGCAATTAACAGTGCTTTCATTAAGAATGCCATTTCTTTAGCTTGCTCATCCTGCTGACCAGAGAAGACGTAATTCACATCTTGACCTAGTTTACCATCCTTTTCGAATTGGGCCATGTGACCTTTCAATTCTTCCACAACCTCATTTGGGTTGAATCCTTCAGTTACGTTTGAAGAAACACTTACAAGTGGGACTTGATTTTTTCGGACAACGCCAGTGTAGGAGCTTATTTCATTCGGATCCTCTATCACAGAACGGATTGGAATATCCATAATCTTACCAACATTGTTTCGGAATATTAAGTGTTGGTCTAAAAGTGCGTCCAAGCTCTCTCTGCTAGTTTTATCAAACTTAACTACGATGTCATAAGACTCATCGTCTTTTGTATAGGTAGTAATGTCCTGACCTAGAAGAGCCTTTCTGATTGCCATTCCTACTTGCATTGTTGATGCGTTTAGTTTTCGAACTTGTTCGCGATCAACTTTGATTGGTATCTCTGGTCTATTTGCCTCGACATTCAGCTTCAGCTGCTCAACACCCTTTACATTTTTGCCATCTAGGTAGGCTTTAATAGCCAGTGCTTGGTATATGAGATCCCTATATTCTCCTTTACCCGTCACATCGATGTTAATCGGTGCGCCTTGTGGTGGTCCCGCCGCATCCTTTGCAACGGCAACTTCAATGTCAGCTGTGAACTGTCCCTTTAATCCATCTTGAATTTTCTTCAATATGTCGGAACTGTTTACTCTTTTTCTATACTGTGATTCTACAAAATTAACGGTGATTCTTCCTTTATGCGGGGTATTACCACTTGAAACACCTTGCATTGGATCACTTGTTCCCTCTCCTACTTGAGAAATGATGGATTTAATCATTCTTCGATCTCTTGGAACGTCGTTCTTCAAGTCATCTTTAGTGTATTCGTCTAAGATGCTCGTTAATTTCTCCTCTACTTTTAATGTAGTCTCATTTGTTACCGTGATATCGGTACCGATAGGATGAGAGATGAATATATTCGCATAGTTTGGTTCATTAACTGGGAAGAAGTCGATTTTCGGTGGAAACACGCTCATAAGGACAAAAGAGGCGATCAGAAGTCCGAAAGTTCCAAGTAAAAATTTACCAGGTCGACGGCCGTTTAAGGCAAATTGAAGAAACTTTTCATAACGTCTTTCTAGTTTCGGTAAGAATCCATTTTGGAATCGAACAGTTCCAGGGTATAGTACGAAGAGATTAACTACTCCAATAATACCTAGAAGGATCAATAAGTTACCAAGAGCCAATGATCCGGCAATAACTAATAAAACCCCAATACCAACAAAAATTGCTGAATTACGCAATACCTTCTTCTTCTTTGGTTCGTTCCCAGTCACTTTCATGTAAACAACAGCAAGAACTGGGTTGATAACCAAGGCAACGAACAATGAAGAACTAAGAACGATAATAAGAGTTATTGGCAAGTATTTCATGAACTCTCCCATGATCCCAGGCCAGAATGCAAGTGGTAAGAATGCAGCAAGTGTTGTAGCTGTCGATGCAATAATAGGCATTGCAATTTCTCCAACTCCGGCAATTACAGCCTGACTTGGTTTTTTACCTTCAGCCATGTGACGGTATATGTTTTCTACCGTTACAATACCATTATCCACGAGCATACCAAGTGCAATAACAAGTGAGAAAAGAACCATTACGTTCAATGTCACTCCCATTGTATTTAGTATCAAGAATGACATAAGCATCGAGAGTGGAATCGCAATTCCTACGAACAATGCATTTCTCAGTCCAAGGAAAAACAATAGAACGATGACAACCAAGATGATTCCGAAAATGATCGAATTCAATAGATTGGAAACCATGTCGCGCGTATTGTTCGATTGGTCACTCGTGCGTGATACACTAACACTTGATGGGATTGTCCCATCCTTTTTAGCTGTCTCAATGATGTCAGTTATTTTGTCTGATGCATCCAGCAGGTTTTCTCCGCCTTGTTTCTTGATGTCCAGCATTACTACTGGATCTCCGAATTCTCTGGCATACGAAGTAGTATCTCCATTTCCAAAAGAAACGGTTGCAACATCTTCTAGACGTACAGGCATAAAATCATCCTGCTTGACAATGATCTTCTTCAAGTCATTCTCATCCGTAAATTCACCTTCAATTCGAACAGTTTTACGAACGCCGTCCATTAAGACTTCACCGCCCGATATAGTTTGATGTTCTGAGTTAACAGCGTTTTGAATGTCATCAAGAGTAACTTTTACGGATTGAGCTCGAATAGGGTCAACCTCGATTTTCATCTCCTGAACCTGCACTCCACGTATATCAACCTCACTAATTTCTGGAAGGTCCTCTATGAGATCTTCTAATTTTTCAGCGATTTCTTTAAGTAATAATGGATTTTCGCCCCGAAGATTGATATTCATAATTGGCATATCCGACGGGTTCACCTCAAAGATGTTTGGCTCCACAGGTAAAGCAGGGAAGTCTGCCTTAGTACGTGCTTTATCTACGGCGTCTTTCACTTTTTGAAGCCCTCTTTCGACCGGCATCTTGAAGTCGAACTTTACACGGGTAGTTGAGTAACCATGGCTAGATGTGGTGTTTATTTCATCGACAAGTTGAATTCCTCCTAATTCCTTTTCAATCGACTTCGCGATTTTCTTGGACATGTATTCTGGTGAAGATCCTGGTTTCGCTATCCCAACATAAATTTCTGGAATTTGAATCTCAGGGAAATTCTCCTTAGACATGTTTTGAAACGCAACTACACCACCAAGTACGATGATTGCTGCAATTAAGAAGACAGTCTTTCTGTTGTTTACGGCGAGGGTCGAGAGACCAAAGCCTTTAGTTTTTTTCTTTCCCATGATTACTTCTTCTTGTCTTCGTCAGAATTGATTCTAACTATATCTTGATCTGCGATTCCTTTGGCTCCGTTAACTATAATTACAGTTTTGCTCGTTAATTCACTTTGGCTAGTAATCAATGTTTCACCATCAAATTTGTTGATGACTTTTACGCTAACAACATTGACTTTAAAATGATCCTTCTCCTTTGTGGGAAGCGCTACGAAAATATAATCTTGATTATTTCGGTCTTTCAAGACGCTAGTTGATGGAACCACAAGGCCATTATCTACTGAGAAATCCGTGATGCTAACTTGGGCAAGCATGTTCGGTAAGAAGAAAGTATTGTTATCTATCTCCGATATTATTCTGAAAGTTCGGTTAGTAGGCTGGATGTAATTACCAACATTGGTAATCTTCAATTTAACTACAGTATCTGAATAGTTTGGAAATGAAACATTAATGTCTGTTCCAACTTTCACATTCGTAAAATGTTTTTCCGAAATTGCCGCTACGATATCAATTGATGAACTGTTCACTAAACGTGCAATAGGAGATGATGGACCTGCCATCTGTCCTTGTCGAGCAAAAACTTCGTCCACAATTCCTGTGAAAGGTGCTCTAATGACCGCCTTTCCTCTTTGAGTGTTTAGTGAACGCATGCTTGCCATGATTGAATTTACTTGGCTCTTTGCAGTCTCTAAGTCAAATTCAGATCCGACACCACGTTTCTGAAGTTCCTCCTGCTTCTCAAGCATGTATTCCGCATATTCCAGCTGTGTTTTCAATTCATTTACGTTCGAAGAAAGTACAGAGGCATCAACACGTGCAACCACTTGGCCTTTTCGTACAGTCTGACCTTCCTTCACGTTGATGGAAGTAATAAGTCCGCCCATCTCAGCGCTTAACGTAACGTCTTGATCTGTTTCTATGTTTCCTTGGACTCGGATTTCATGATGAAATGCTTTCTCTTGAACATTAGCAACAGTAACTAGTGGTTTAAGTACCACTTCTTTTTCTTCTTTGATTTCTTCTGAGCTGCATGATGAAAGAACGAGTGTCCCTGATACTGCAACGAATAATCCTATGATTCCTGCTTTCATTGGTTATTTATTTGTTGGTAAGATATTATTGTAAATTTTGTCTAATGCGAGTTGTGCATTGAACAGTTCGATTAATGACCCTGTATATTGAGCTTGGGCCATGATTAATTGATTGTATTTCTGTGAGACTATAATACTGTTCCCGTTACCAATTTTTTCTTTGGTAATAGCCTTCTCATAAATAGATAGTGCTAAAGCAATGTTTTCTTCTTGGAGTTTGTGTTTACTGGTTGCTCCGATCAGATTATTTGTCGCCTGTTGCGCTTGAAACTTTAGCGTCTCTTCCATCATGGTGAGGTCATTCTCACTTTTCATTAATCGAATTCTCGCCTGAGAAGTTTTTGCTTTCCGAGTCAATCCTGAGAAAATTGGAACGTTTAATTGTAGCCCCCATACTGTCTGAGGAAACCACTGCTCGTTGGCAAAGAAGTTGAATTCATTTCGGTATGCATTGTATGTATGCTGAAAGAAAGCATTTAATGAGGGCAAGTTTACATATCGATAGTTCTTCACATCTAATTCAGAGAGGACTACTTGCTTCTCAAGAAGCGAGTATGTCAAGTTTTGTGTCACGCTTTCATTTCTTGAACTCAATGAAGATTTTCCTAGTAGTTGGGCTGCCCGATCGGTCATTTCAAGGTTGTTATTTATAGGGTAGCCCATTGAGAATTTCAGGAGACTAATGCTGTTCTCATACTGCAGCTGTGCAGACATGTGGGCATCCTTTGACATCAATAATGAATAGTTTAATTGATCCATCTCTTCTTGCTTCATCAATCCAAGCTCGAGGTAGTTTGCCTGCTTGTCAATTAGCTCTTGCGTGATAATTACCATTGAGTCAGTAAAAACGAGATTTTCTTTAGCGACAGAAGCGAGTTGATACGCCTGGATGACATTGAAGATCACATCTTCTTTTGAAATGTCTGATGCCGTTGCTTGAAATTTCTGAAGATAATCTGCTGCCTTTAAACCAACTAGATAAGAGCCATTGAAGACCAATTGACTTGCTTGAAGTGTTCCTGATGCGCTAAATTCTTGCCCAGCCCTGAATGAGATTGTTTCACCTTCAGCAGCATTAGGATTAATGAAAGAAGCATCTACAATTTGGATGGGAAGATTAATAAAGTTATTAAAACTACCAGTTATATCAATTTGCGGAAGGCCCATTCCTCTAATTTCGATGTAACGTTGACGCGTGTTTTCAACGTCGTTCATTGCGTTTCTTATGGTCAGGTTATTTTCTAATGCATATGCTTTAGCGTCTGCTAGCGAAAATGATTCCTGAGCCCAAGAGTTTCCGGCTAGGGCAATGATTACTATTGCTATTAACTTATTCATTGATTTTAGTATTAAAGTTTTCTTTTATGTACTTAATCCCTTCCTCGTTTGCTAATCCTCTGATTTGAAAACGAAGAATCTGTTTAACAATGCTATCTGTTTTGAATTCTGGCCAAGGGAAAATTTCAGGGGACATCATGTTATCAATCGAGGCCACGTAATAGCGCGCAATTATTTTGGGGTCCAGGTTACTCCTGTAAAGATCTTCTTTTATCCCTTGAAGAATGTTGGTGTGAATATTATCGTAAACAAACTTCCATTTGTGATCCTGCATTACTTGCCAAGCTTCAGGGTGATACTTTTGTAAGTCGTAAAAAAGTGTTGGATTGACATTCGATAATTGTTCGATAATAAAATCGCTTATGCTTATGAGTGTTTCAATCGCATTTGCTCCTGCTGTTGCACAGTCCTGACAGATTTGCTTTTCACTCGCAATTTTCAATTTTATTGAAGTCAGTATCAAATCGTTCTTATCCTTGAAGTGGATGTAGAACGTCTTTTTTGAAATTCCAAGTTCCCGGGCGAGATCATCCATAGTTACGCTCTTAATCCCATATTTCATGAATACAGCACCCGCGCGTTGGATTAGTTGTAATTTTTTTTCGTCCATGCTGCAAATATATATAAATATAAACTTTGGAAACTATAATTATCATAAAAGTTTCCTAAATAGCTCAATCTGTCTTGATTTGGATTTACATTGTTCTTTTCGGTTACAATTGTATCTTCGACAAAAAGAGTTACGTGGTTAAGATATTTACGGATGGATCAGCAAAAGGTAACCCGGGAAATGGTGGGTATGGCATTGTTATGCAGTTCGCTGGTCAAGAGAAAGAGATTTCTCAAGGTTATAGAATGACTACAAACAACCGAATGGAGTTACTTGCAGTTATTGTGGCACTCGAAACTATGAAAACAACGAAGTATCCGATTCACATTTACTCGGATTCTAAATATGTCATCGATTCAATAGACAAGAGATGGGTCTTTGGCTGGGAGAAAAAGAATTTCAGAGGAAAGAAAAATGAAGATTTGTGGAGGCGTTATTTAGCGATTGAATCTAAATTCAATTTAACCTTACATTGGGTAAAGGGGCATGCGGGTCATCCAGAAAATGAACGCTGCGATGTGTTGGCTGTCGCTGCCGCTGATGGTGTTAATCACTTAGTCGATGAATGGTTTGAAGAGAACCGAGAAGAGGCTTGATTAGGCTTGCTTAGCTCGGTTAGATTCGATTACAGCCTGGCACGTTTTCATGAACGTGTAGATCATCGGATGAGGTAGATCTCTTGTAGATGATATCTGCGGACAAAAACTACAACTAACAAAAAACGAATGGTTTTTTAGACTGATAATTTCAGGATCTTCGAATTGATTGTATGCCTCAATATCGACAATGTCATCTTGAAGCGAGTTAATCAGTTTCGGGTAAAGCGAATATCTACTAGAAGTAAGTTCTACTTTTGAATGGTGTTCATAGAGTTGGATGATTGCCTTAGAGTGTGGACTTATCATTATCTTTTCGAACTCTTGACCTTCGACAAGATTGTCTGAAATCAATTTTTCATTCGCCTTGTTAAGTTGGTAAGTATTGATGAGGGCATCAATAAATGTCCGATATCCTTCTCCGGTAATTAGAGTTGGTATTTGTTTTCCAAGAATTTCCTTTAAGATTCCGTGAAGAAAAAACTCATTTTTGATTGGTCCTGGAGCTACCCAGAAACCATCATATTGATTGAATTGTTGAGCTCGAAACTTTAGAACTTCGCTAAGCTTGACCCAATAATAATTGATTTCAATGTCTAGGAAATTGGCAGCATGATCAATTGCCATGTTTGTGGCGTGATGAGAGTTATAGGTGAAATTGTAGTCACCTATGATCGCTATTTTTAAACTATGCTGCATTTCTGTGTTAGCGACGATTGAAAGGGGTTAGCTGACTAACGTCTAAACCATCCGTTGTAAACTGCATCTTCAATTAGCAATGAATCGATATGTGCAACTGGGACAGGTAAAGCTAAACTATCTGGATTTAAACTGTAAACCATACATTCAAAATAACAAGTGAACTTTGAATAATCACCCGTCTCATCTGATTCTTGTGTAATTCCAGTGAATTGAACATCAGCAGTTGGATGTCCACTGATTTCAGTACTTAACCACTCTCTCCCGCTGATGTCGGTCCAAGAAACTTCAAATCCAGCAGCTCCAGCATCTGAGTATGCAGGTAGGTCGTTTGCTGGGAAAAAATCATTGAAAAGTGTGAGTGTAGGATCAGAAGCAACTCCTGAATCAAAGTTGATACTTCCTAAACCAACTCTAATTTTTGGTGTTACTTGAGAAGATGACATTTCAGAGTAATAAACTGCTGTAGAAACACCTCCTGGTGGTTGAATTATTTTAACCTTAGAAGAAGCATTAGCATATCCAACAACGTTGTCCGTGTATTCTTTGTCAGTTCCATTGATCACACCGAAAAAGTGTGCTTCAAGATCTACAAGTGGTGTCGGTGCAGGAATAACTTCATGTTTGATACAAGAGCTAAAAACAAGCCCTGTTAATCCTATATACACTAATCCTCTTTTTATCATAATTCCGCAGTTTAGATCAATTAGACCGTCAATCATTTTTGACAGAAAATTATTCTATCTACTAAATTACGAATAATTCTCGCAAAGGTTGCTTGTTTGCGCGTATAAAACGATTTAAGCGCGTATTTGCATGCACTCCTGAGTACCAAGAATTGATTGGACGTCGACAAGTGAATTCGAAAGGTGACCGAAATCTGCGAAGAATAATTTTTCATCTCGACCAATAATTTCGGATTGAAGGTACTCCTCAATTGCGAACAAATCATTTTGCTTGCTTAGTGTATTTAAAACTTGATTAAGTTGTGATTGCGATATGATTAGCTCTGTTTCGTAGGCTAACTGTCCTCTTTTTAAATCTCCTTTCAATAAGACGTCATTGTCATTTGATGTGAAGATTATTGAACTTACTGCTAAACTGTTTTCTAAATTTCTCATACTATTCGTGTTTTGATGTTACAAATATGAATGAGTAGATCGTAATCAATTTACGAGGTAAAAAATTTCATGGAAAATATTCGATCTTTTTTACCGGACGACTGAAAAAATGTAACTTCATGCACTCTAATACGAACGACATGAAGTACCACCCAATAAATAGAGATTTATTCATCTCAAATAGAGCAAATTTTGTAAAACAGATGGAGGATTCCTCTCTCGCTGTTTTTAATTCAAACGATATATATCCTGTTAGCGCAGATAGCACAATGCCATTCCAACAGCATCGTGATATTTTTCATCTTTCTGGTGTGAATCAGGAAGAGAGCATACTAGTTCTATCTCCAAAATCTAAAAATGAAGCGCATCGTGAAGTGCTCTTTTTGAAAGAAACGAACGATCATATCGCTGTGTGGGAAGGGACCAAGCTGAATAAAGATCAGGCGTTCGAAGCTACGGGAATTAAAACTGTTTATTGGTTGAGTCAGTTTGATTCAATTTTCAAGCAGATGATGGCTGACGTGGATTCAATTTATTTGAATACAAATGAGCATTTACGTGCAGATACAACTGTACAGACAAGAGAAGATAGGTTTATTGAATCTGTGAAGAAGGATTACCCTGCTCATCAGGTACGTCGAAGTGGCCCAATAACTCACCGAATTAGATCAGTGAAAAGTCCAATCGAAGTTGATTTGATGCAGAACGCTTGTAATATCACAAAGATGGGTGTTGAGCGATTACTTAAATTTATCAAGCCGGGAGTTTGGGAATATGAAATTGAAGCTGAATTATTGCATGAATTTGTAAAGAATCGTTCGCAAGGATTTGCCTATACTCCAATTGTGGCGTCGGGAGCTAATGCATGCGTGTTACATTATATCCAGAATAATGGGGAGTGTAAGGCTGGTGAGGTAATCTTACTTGATGTTGGTGCAGAATATGCAAATTACGCTTCAGATTTGACTCGATGTATTCCGGTAAGCGGTCGTTTTACAGATCGTCAAAGAGCAGTTTATAATTCTGTGCTACACGTAAAAAATGAGGCTCAAAAATTACTCGTTCCAGGTACATTAATGAATGATTATCACAAGGAAGTAGGTGGTCTAATGGAAGCTGAGCTTCTTAAACTCGGACTACTTGATACTACGGATATTAAAAACCAAGATGCAAATTGGCCTGCATATAAGAAATATTTTATGCACGGCACTTCTCACTTCATAGGTTTAGACACTCATGATGTAGGTATTTGGAATGAGCCAATTGAATCAGGTATGGCATTTACATGTGAGCCTGGGATTTATATTCCTGAAGAAGGTTTAGGAATCAGGTTGGAGGATGATTTAATAGTTCAGGAATCTGGAGAGCCGTTAAACCTAATGGGAGATATTCCGATTGAGGCTGATCACATCGAAACTATCATGAATGAAAGCGTTACGGTATAGGTTTCATAGTACTTCGCGCAAATGACTGCTCTTCTACATCATTATAAATCGGGTAGCGGAAAGCCGCTTGTATTATTGCATGGTTTTCTTGAATCATCAAGAATGTGGGAAAATCTATCGATTCCAAATGGGGTTGAGTCTATTAGTATTGATCTGCCTGGTCATGGTCAATCAATTGAAGTTTCTAGTGCTGAATCTATGGAAGAGATGGCAAGATATGTTATCAATTTAATTGATGAATTTGGTGTGTCAAGCTATGACGTTATCGGTCATTCGATGGGTGGTTATGTTGCCCTTTGTTTGTCCTCTCTAGATCCTCGATGTGCTAAGGTGATGCTCTTGAATTCGAACTTCTGGTGCGATTCAGCGGCGAAAATAAATGATCGCAAACGAGTGGCAGAGGTTGTTCAAACAAAATTATCTCATTTCATTTATGAAGTCGTTCCGAACTTGTTCATTGACCCAGAAATTCACGATCAAGAAGTAAGGTGTTTGATTAAGGACGCACTGAAGATGACACCTAATGCTGTGGCTGCCTCATCAATAGCGATGAGTAAAAGAAAGGATTTAAAATCTATAATTGAAGGGAATCCCGATCGCTATACGATTGTACAAGGCATTCACGATCCTATCGTTGACGTGAATAGAATGCGCACCGAGATTCAAGATTTGAACGTTGAGTATCTAGAATTGGATAATGTTGGCCACATGGCGCACATCGAAGCGCCCGATGCCATCAACAAATGTGTAAGAGAATTCTTAGTTCCCGTTGTCGTTAAAAATCCAAATTAATGCTGGTCGTGTGGGTATAATTGTTTTCATACGTTGTAGTGTTAAATAATTGTACTAACTCCAACCAATTTAAGTCATTCTTGTCTAGGTATTTGAAAAATAACTTGAACTGTAGGTGAGATGTAGTCAAGTGTAATTAAATTTTTGTCATCTGATTTTTTTTCCACTTCATCGGGGTCAGAAATGCAGATTGATCTCGCTTAGATTACTATATTGGTACGGATACGATTTTGTCGGACTAAACAAAAACTGTACAATATGAAACTAAGAGCACTAATTGTAGATGATGAAGAGTTCGCAAGAAAGAACTTAACGATGATGTTAGAAGAATACTGTCCGGATATTGAAGTCATCGGAGATGCATCAAGTAAAGCGCAGGCAAAGGCAATCATAGAATCTTCTGAGCCAGACGTTGTATTTCTCGATATTCGAATGCCATCAGGTTCTGAAGGATTTGAGCTGTTGGATGAGATTGAGAATAAAAACTTTCTTGTTGTTTTCGTGACGGCATTCAAAGACTATGCAATTCGTGCCTTTAACGCCAGTGCTGTATACTACATTCTGAAGCCGATTGATATTGAAGAATTGAAATTGGCGGTTGGTAGGTTGGTTGAGACAAAAGAACTCTACAAAGAATCCCCAGAGAATTACAATACATATTTTGATTCACTTAAAGATCTCTCAAGTAACATTCTGGGAAAGAAACAGAATAACCGAATAGCCATCAGTCATACGAAAGGACTCAAAATTGTTGAAGATCATACCATAACTCACTTGGAAGCAAGTGGAAATTGCACGACAATCTATTTTGATGATGGTTCGCGTTATTTGGACACGAGGACTTTGAAAGTTTATGAAAATCTTCTTAATCCGGATCGATTCTACCGTGTTCACAAATCACATATAATCAATTTAGATATCTTGAAAGAATACGTAAATGAGGATGGGCATTTTGCCGTATTAAAAGGTGATATTCGCGTTCCTGTTGCTCGAAACCGGGTTACGGAATTTATTCGTATGCTTAAGGATGCTTAGTGGTGATCTGATATGAAAAACGGCATTCTTTTAATTCTGTGTCTGCTACTTTCTGTTTATGCGAATGCACAGAAATACGCCTTTACGACCTATAGTTCTGAAGAAGGATTACCTCAATCACAGGTAACAGATATCTGCCAGGATAAGGATGGCTACTTATGGGTGTCTACACTGGGAGGCCTAGCTAAATTTAACGGAAGTGAATTTACCACCTTTTCTGCCAACGATGGCCTCCTTAACAATCGAGTGCAGGCGCTTGCGTATTTTCAAAATACACTTTGGGTCGGACATGATGGGGGGATTTCTTACATCAGGAACAATACGATTAAAAACGTCTCGCTCACAGGAAACGACAAGTCTCGGAATGTCTCCAAAATCATAGAGTTTAAGGGCAGGATACTTGTTTGTTCCAATGGTGGTGGAATTTGGGAGTTGATTAACGATAGACTTGTGAAAATCAAGTTGGAAACAGATCGATATCGAAAGGTGAGAGATGCGTATGCTCATGATGATGTACTTTATCTCGCAACTCAAGGAGGTGTACTTATTTCAAAGGATGGCAGGGTCTACTCTCATTTTTCTGAATTAGATTCGTTGAGTTTTTCAGGAGTTACTGGTCGAGGAGATTTGATTTATTTTTCAACCTACAGCGACGGTGTTTATCAAAAGAACTTAAAGTCAGGACACATAAAGGAGTTTGATCACCTTGAATTGAAACATAATATTCGAGGCTGTTACATAGATAGTTACAATCAACTGTGGCTGAATACTCATGAGGGTGCTGTTACAATTTCTCCAGAAGGAAGTATAGGTTTTATTGATCAAGAGCAAGGGCTTCCAATAAATCCACTAAGCTGCTTTTTTCAAGACGCAGATGCGAATCTATGGATTGGCTCCTTAGGAAAGGGTATGTTTAGATTTCCAGGTGAAGGGTTTAAATACTTCGATAAAACAACAGAATTTGACGCAGACCTTTTCTTGACAGGATTTCATAAACCGAATGGCGATTACTACTTCGGAACATACGGCGAAGGATTACTGCGTCGTGGTTCAGATATGCAGGTAGAGAAGGTTGATATTGGTCAAGGAACAATATGGGCATCCCTACAAAATGTAGATGGTAAAGATTGGTTTGGAACTCAAACTTCTTTGGTGTCGATAGATCGAGTAGGAAAAATAGAAGAATACTCGACTGATGACGGATTACCTGGAGTGAAGATTACTGCTCTTTATCGAGTGGGTACTCATGAAATGTATGTCGGAGGTAGTGAAGGAGCCGCACACTATAAAGATGGTGTCTTTATTAAAATTCATAGTGCCAGCGAAGATTATATTGGAACCGTGCGAGATTTTGCAGTACATAATGGTGTTCTCTACTGCGCAACGAACTTGGGAATTTTCGCCTATATAAATGAAAAATTCCAGCAGTATCATGACATCTATGGAGTTGTCTATAGTATAGAAATTGATGGTTCCTCCAACTTTTGGTATGGGAGTGAAGAGGGCTTGTTTCGTATCAAGGATAATAAAAAAGAAAGAATAGAGCTAAGCAGTAATTCCGGTTCTAACTACATCAATTTCTTGAAGTACAAGGATGGGTTTTTATATGCAGGAACTAATAACGGCTTGTTCCGACTATCTGACTTGAATAACCCGAATGTTACCAAGGTTCGTTTTGGAACTGGAGAGGGAATAGTAGATTTAGAGAGCAATCTGAACTCAGGATTCTTTGATCGTGTAGGAAACTTTTGGTTCGGTACAGCATCAGGATTGGTCTGTTATCATCCAGAGAAGATGAAATTCTCAACGGCTCGTCCAAAAGTGAGACTGAAGTCTATCTTGCTTAATTACGAATCATTTACTTATGGCGATTATAGTGAATTGCTCGATGAATATGGCTTGCCAGTTAATTTGTTGTTGCCGTACTCTAAAAACAACTTGATTTTCGAATTAGATGGAATATCATTGTCAAACTTCAAGGGGTTAAGCTATCAGTTTTGGCTTGAAGGATTAAACGAGGGATGGTCTCCGCTATCCACTAATTCAACGGTAACATTTACGAGTTTACCTGCAGGAGATTACGTTCTTCGAATGAGAAGTGTAGATATGGAGGGACGGTATTCGGATGAGATTTCAGTGCCATTTACAATTAATCAGGCGTTTTATAAAACGTGGTGGTTCATTGCTCTCATTCTCGTTTTGATCTTGTTAATCGTGATTGTAATTTTTCGATTTAGACTGAAAAGGGTGAACTCTATCAATGCTCAAGAAAAACTTGCGTATAAAGCTAGGCTTCTCTCTCTTGAGCAGCAATCTATGAATGCGAGTATGAATCGTCACTTTGTATTCAACTCATTAAATTCGATCCAATATTTTATCAATACGCAAGACCGACTTTCGGCCAATAAGTATCTGACAAATTTCGCGAATCTAATTCGTAAGAATCTTGATTCTGCGACTGCAGTGGGGAACATGATCACGCTGAATGAAGAGATCGAGCGATTGGAGCTTTATTTATCCCTCGAGTCAATGCGATTTAAAGATCGTTTCGACTATGTGATCAATGTAGAGAATGTAGATACTGAGTCTATTCGAATCCCCGCGATGATTATGCAGCCATTTGTCGAAAACAGTATCATTCATGGAATCCTTGCTAGCACTGAGAAGAAGGGCTTAATAACGATTGATGTTTTGATAAAAGATGATTACTTGAATATCTCGATTGAAGACAATGGAGTCGGGGTCAATCATAGTATGAAGAACAAGGTGGAGCTTGAAGGGGATCATCGTTCTAAAGGGATGGAAATCACTTCAAAACGCATCGAATTATTGCAAAAAGTGTCTGATAACGACATATCTCTTGATGGGCCATACGAAATGATTGATGAGAACGGTTTAATCAATGGAACACGTGTTTTACTCAAAATATCCCTTACAGATTTGGAAAACTAGGGTTTATGCCCTATATTTGAATAGTAAAGAATTAAGAATGAAAAAGATTACTTATATAGCTATTGCGTTTTTTGCCTTTGGGATGAGCTCTTGTAACAAACAAGATATTCAGCCAAACGCAAATGGAACGTCGCAGGAGCCAGTATGGAAATCTACAGGAACTGAAGTTGAAGGAGGCTCAAATGAAGGCGGAACAGAAGAAGGCGGAATTGTAGATCCAAACACAGATCCTGATGGAGATAAGAAGAAAAAGCCCTAAGATTTTTAATAGATATCTTTAATGGTCCTGATTGATTCAATCAGGACTTTTTTTATGCCCAATAATTCGATCCGTTTACTAGATGAAAGATACACTTCAGAGTTTAGTTAAAAATGACTTGAATCCTTTATGTATATTAGATATAACTACTTAGGAAGATAAATTATTATACATGTCTAGCAAGGTAAATAACGCATTGTTTGAGCTTATTCAGGCGATGTCAAAATCGGAAAAAAGGTATTTCAAATTAATGTCCTCTCGTCATACAATAGGGAAAGAAAATAACTATGTCCGCCTATTTGATTTTTTGGATAAACAAACGGAGTATAATGAAGAATTGATTTTTTCTACATTTGAAGGGGAGGCTTTTCTAAATCGATTTTCGATTACCAAAAAGCGCCTTTATGATCATGTTTTATCAGCATTAGATTCTTTTCATAGTACAAATTCTATTGAGGCACAATTACACAAGCAGCTTCATGCTGCAGATATTCTATTTGAAAAGTCATTATATGATCAATGCCGAAGAGTACTGAGAAGTGCAGAGAAACTTGCTGAGAAGAATGAATTACCGAGCATCCAAATGCTTATCTCCTATAAGAAGAAACGATTGCGTGAGACTATGGGGTCACTCAATGTGTCGGAAGATGAAATAGAGACGATTTTAAGCGATGATATACGATTCACGAAATCAATAGATGCATATAATGAACTATGGTCGATTAAAAGTCAACTCTTCTCTCAACTTTCAAAAAAAGGGGTTGCTAGATCCGATGAAGATTCCAACCGATACTATCAACTCTGTACAAGGGTCCTTGTTGATTTTGAAACTGAAGAATTATCCTTCGAGTCATTACATTTGTACCATCATATATTAAGTGCTTATTATTACGCAACCGGCGATATGGCTGAATCTTTATTTCATCTTGAAGTAAACCTGGATGGAATAGATAAAGGATCCCTTGTTAAGAGGGTAGAGGGCAATAAATACATTTCAGCACTGACGAATGCTATTTACATTGCCGATAAAATAGGTGAGCATCGAAAGTCAGTGCAATATCTAAGCGCTCTAAAAGAATTTGCTTTGACAACTAAATCAAATGAAGATCTCTCCATTAAGCTGTTTTCAAGTATTAGCAGCATTGAATTGAGTATATATCTGCGAAAAGGAGACTTTGAAAAGGCAAATGTAACTGCGCAAACGGTTACGGATAAGCTTCAGAAGTACGGTGATAAAATCGTTCCTGTACGTCGAGCATTTTTAGAGTACAAGATGGCGGTGGTGAATATGGGCCGTGGGAATTATACGGATGCATTGAAATGGATTAATCGCATTCTGAATGATCCAAATCTAGATAAGACGGAAGATATAATTGGTTTCACTCAATTACTAGACTTGCTTGTTCATATTGAGCTCGATCACACGAAATTGTTACCCTATACATTGAAGAACACACAGCGTTTCTTTAAAACTAGAAACCGTTTATATGGGTTTGAGAAGGTCCTCCTGCAATCAATCAATAAATTGATCAAGTGTGATAATCCATTTGATAGCCAGAACATCTGGGAGGCGCTTTATAATGAGTTAGCCAAAATTACAAACGATGATGTCTTTGAAAGTGTCGCATTAGACTACTTTGATTTCCAAGCTTGGGCTGAATCAAAACAAAAGAGAAAATCATTCGATTTAATCGTTCGAGAGAAATATAATAGAAAGATGCGTGTAGCATCTTAGGAATGAGTAAAAAATAATTTAGGATTGAACTAACAGGAGGGCAGATATGGATTCGCAAATACCAACAAAGCCTTCCTTTAATCGATTACTCCTCAAAATGGTTCCAACCTTGAGCCTGTAACTCAATTGCAGCACCTTGTTTATCGATTAGGTATTTCCCTGCAGCCTTATCAGTTATATGTCCAATAACAGTCATGTGCGGGTTTCCTTTAATCTTTTCGAAATCGTCCTGTGAAATGGTAAAGAGTAACTCATAATCTTCACCACCGTTCAGCGCACAAGTGATTGGATTTAAATTGAAATCGATTGCGGTCATTGACGTCTCCGTGTCAATTGGAATTTTTTCGTCGTAAATCTTGCAGCCAACATCACTTGATTTACAAATATGGAAAATTTCAGAGGCGAGTCCATCTGAGATATCGATCATAGAAGTTGGAACTACATCGAGCTCCTTTAAAAACTTTATTACATCGATTCGTGCTTCTGGTTTAAGCTGACGTTGAAGAATATAATCGTGCCCATCTAGATCAGGTTGAATTGCCGCATTAGCTTCGAACACCTGTTTTTCGCGTTCTAGTAATTGTAGTCCAACATAGGCACCACCTAAGTCTCCAGTGGCAACTAATAAATCATGTTCCTTAGCGCCCGAGCGATAAGTGATCACATCATTTTTTGCTCTTCCAACAGCAGTTACACTGATCATCAATCCTGATAGTGATGAGGTAGTATCACCTCCTACTAGATCCACATTAAAAGTGTCACATGCCGCTCGAATTCCATCGTAAAGCTCTTCAAGAGCTTCTACCGGGAATCTGCTGGAAACGGCAATGGAGACAGTTATCTGTTCAGCAACACCATTCATAGCGCAAATATCGGAGACGTTTACAGCAATTGCTTTGTACCCCAAATGCTTTAATGGCATATACATGAGGTTGAAATGAACTCCCTCAATGAGCATGTCGGTTGAGATGAGCATGCTCTCATCTTTGGAATGAGATATAACAGCAGAATCATCACCGATTCCAGTAGAAGTTGATGATTGTTTGTTCTCGAATTTCTCAGTTAAATGGTCGATTAAACCAAATTCACCAAGTTGTTCCAGTTCTGTTCTCTTCTCGCTCATTTCAATTCTTTTTTGCAAAGCTACGAAAAGACAATTAATCCTTCACGTTAATCTGCAAAACCTACTCCGACAGTTGCATTCGATTGTGGATCAACCAGCAGAAAGACACCATTTTTCTTGTTCTCGGAGTAGCTATCCATAAAGATAGGTTTACTTAATTTGAGATCAACATTAGATATATCGTTGAGTTCGATTTGAGAAGAAGTAAGGTGATTCTTTGGGGAGGCAGGATCAATCGTGTAATTGATTGACTGAATTTTCGATAACGATTCTCGAGCACCAACTTTGAAGATTAGCTTCGACCCTTGAAGGGCAGGCTTTTCATCCAGCCATACTACTGTAGCCGATAATTCTTTTTGTTCTTTGGTTGCACTGGAATCGGCTAAGCATATTGTTGAACCACGACTGATGTCAATCTCATCTGCAAGTGAAAGGACAACGCTGTCATCTGCCGAAGCTTCGTTAAGGACATCCGTATACCTTCGTATTTCTGTTACAACACTTTCGTTGCCAGAAGGAAAAGTTCTTACCCTATCTCC
>TARA_Y100000385_G_scaffold114513_1_pt1 | contig 18959 bp, 7 predicted proteins | sample TARA_Y100000385 | Tara Oceans TARA_Y100000385 (sample SAMEA2620980) | marine metagenome | biome: marine biome (ENVO:00000447); feature: surface water layer (ENVO:00002042); material: "saline water (ENVO:00002010), including plankton (ENVO:xxxxxxxx)" | depth 5 m
CTCTTTCTTCTGTGGATTTGATTCCATAAGTAAAGAGTAAGGCTCAAGTATTTATTAATAAATAAATTAGGAAATCAATTTTTATACACATGGCAGGGAAAATTTTTAGTAAATTTGGTGCTAAGAGATCTTTAAACCTTGCAGACTTGCCAGATAAAAAAGAAGCATTAAATAATTTATTAGATAAACTTGCAGACTCTACCGAAACTTTTACATGGGAAGATATTAATTTACTAAGATTTATTTCACTAACAGATATTAGTTCTTCAACATTTACTTCTGCTTCTGATGCAACTGTAAAACTAATTAATAGTAGTGGTATACTAACTCCTTACAATCCATTAATTACTTTAGAAAATCGTTTTGATAAAGCATACTTTACTACATCAGAACCATATTTTGCTGGTGGCAATGGACTATCAGCATCATATTTTGATTCCAATTCAATACAAAGAGCAACAGAGAATGATCCTGCCAGTGATTTTACAGGATTTGATACCAGTTTATTAGTTAGACAAGATAATTTTTGGGAAAGAGGAAATTTTTCATATGAAAATAAAATTTCAGTAGATTTTGTTTCTTTATATGGTGGTGTGCAATGGGAAGGTTATTTTAAACCATCACAAGATGGAAATTATAGTTTAAGAATAAGAACCGGAGGATTTTTAAAAGTAGAATTTGATAATAAGTTGCAACCAAGAACTTTTACACCAGATGCTGCAACTGGAACTTTTAATTATGCAAATAATGATTTTACTCAAGTAACTACTTTAGTTGATGACACAAAATTAGATCAATCAACAGATTTATCTACAGCAGTAAGAAATAGTTCTGGTATTGCATTAAATACTAATCACACATATGTTATTAATCTTGGAACATTAGTGCAATGGGAAGCATATAAAATAAGAATAACTTATTTTACAGATCCAAATGCATATCAACAAAACGAAAGCGCAAATAAATCTATAGACATAAACATTAGTTCTCCTAGTGGCACATCAAATTTAAATTATAAACAACTATTTACAAAAAATTATTTTCAAAATTATAATATAGGAGACTTTAAAGAGTTTGTAGAGAAATCTGTTTCTCTTGGCGGAACTGAAATAGGAAGTAAAGGAACAATTGGAGATGTTCAAGCAAGTTTTACAAGTTCTCCGGGACAAAAAGGTGATAGTTATAGAAATCTAAGTAACATCAATCCTACAATTTCTTATTATCAATTCCCAAAACAAATATCAGATGTAGAAACTGTTATCCAAGGTTGCAATGTTCAAAACAATATTCAATCTATTTCTATTAACAATGCACAAGCAGACTCAACTGAAGGTATTGAGATTGGAAACTATGTAATTGGATCTGGCATTCAACCAGGAACAAGAGTTACTAATGTTGTTATCAATAGTAATATAGTAGTATCTCCTGCTCCTAATAATACTACAAGTAATACACCATTAACTTTCGTAGATCACAGAGGTCTTGTTGCATTTGGAACTGGAGATGTATATGGTGATAAAATAGACACGATAACAAATTCATATGGTTTGTCAAACATTGATAATAATCAAATAGTATTATCATCTAGTTTGTCATTTACATATGATAGCAATATAGATAATACTACAAACAATACTGCTGTTGGTATATTACTAGAAGACTATACTGGATCTGTAATAAACTTTAAAAATGCTTCATCATCAAGTTCAATAGGCAATCAAAAGTTTTATGTTTACGAGACGTTAGGGTTGGTTGATAGTGGTTTAAAGAATTTCTGTCAGGGGGTATTGAAGGCACGTTTGATAGCAACTCAAAATGATACTGCATCAAATAGTATTAACATTACCGTAGATGATGTTACTGGTATAACAACCAACATGTATGTTCATGCATTTCCAGCTGTAAATTTTGGAACAAGATTAGACGGAACTGTTAATGAATTATTCAGTAAAGTTCAGGTAACTAATATAAGTGGGACTACATTAACTTTGACTGGTGTTGGGGGTGTTCCTGTTTTACTATCAGGATTGGAATATAACTCAGAAAAAATAAAGAACATCGTATTTACTTCTACCGATGTTAACAAAGAAGTTTGTTTCAGACCAACTGATACATCACCACCATTTGCTGCCAATGCTGCTGGATTAACAACACCATTTAACGTATCATTAGTAAATGATTTTACTAGTAATTCTGGAGGAGTTTTAAATAACTCTTCAAAAGTAACTTACTCTGCATTAGAAATTAAACATGACACTGGTAACATCGCTAATAATATAAGTGCTTACGCATCAGAAACAATAAGTGATTACCTACCGATAGAAGACTCTGCCGGAAATACTTTTTATATATTATTAGGTAGTTGAACTTAACAACAAATTATATTCTTCTCCATTGATAATTACAGGAAGTTTATGTGTAAATTTTTGCGATGGTAATACACTACCAGATTCGGTTTGTATACCCTGAATGTTATTTACTGATATAGGATTTCCTTTAAGAATCATATTACCTATACTCATTTCTTGATTAGCAGGATTTGATATTGCTGCAGCAGAATATTCTAATGTATTAGTTCCACTGTTGAGTTCCCATGGTGATGTGTTATCAGAAAAAGATCTAAGTTTTTCTATGTTAGTTTTTGTAGAACTTGGATTTATAATAAAAACTCCGGGACTAGTCGTTGTAAATATATCCGCAGTTCCATTATTAAAATTATCTGGATCAAAAGATTTTAATGATCCTTCTAATTTTATTGGATTTACTTCAAAAATATTATTAATAACTCTTGCATACTTTTTGAATCTAAAGTAGTTAGATGCATCTAAACTTAATTCTAAACTACTAAAATTTTGATTGATAGTATTACTCAATACCCCATTATTATAAATTGGATCATTACTCGTGTTCGTAATTTCATCAACAAATTCTGGAAAAATTAAATTTAATAAATTTTCATTAGTAACTTCATTATTCCTTTCAAAAATTATAGGTATGTCTATATTATCACTACTTTGAAATGGAGATTCAATAGCAAAAGGTTTTACTAATTCTTGTTTACTATATGAAGAAGCAATTTTAAAGTTGTTTATTCCATTAGTTAAAACAACTCTATAAGTCTCATCATATGAAAATTGAGATGATACAAGAGGAGTTGTGTCAGGTATTGTGTAAGTTGGCAGTGGAAATAAATTACATGTTACATAAGGATATCTATTTGTTGAATCAAATGTTCCTGGATCACCTTCAAATAATGTTGACCATTTAATACCAGTAACAATTATTCCTGTTGTGTTATTAACTTCTTTTATTGTAAAATTTTTGTTATTAAAAAATTCACTTCCTGGAATGCCAGATTCATTTGTGAAAAATGTATCATAAAGTTTTATTGTTTTTCCTTCTGCACCACTGGTAAGTCCATGATTTTCATTAAGAATAATACTTAAACTTTCAGGTTCAGTAGATGTAGCAGCAAGATAAGACATCGTAGAGATAGTTCTTGCTGCTCTTATCTTTACTGGATCGCCATTACCATAAATTGATAGCAAGTCAAATTCAAATAATGATGTTTCCGATCCTGCTACACCTGTTTCTTGTCTACTAAAATTATTAACACCTGGTTTATATACTATTGCACTAACATTCTTTGTGTTGTTAGAAAACACCTGCAAGTCTTCCGATATACTTCCACCAGCTAAATTATTTAAACTTAAAAATTCATCAAAAGTTTCAGAAAGATTAAAACTTCTGACGTATCCTTGATTTGCAGATATTGACATTAGTTATTTACCTTTATTGTCCAACCTTTAATTCTCAAAAATTCTGCTGCAGTAATGCCGACAAAAACAGCAGTATTCAAACGATCAGTAATACTACCTACAGTTAATTCAAGAGATCCTCTAACGGTATCTCCATTAGCATTTTCAAATTCTATAATATTTGGAGTAGAAAGAGTATCAGTTACAGCATAACCAGATTCTCCACTATTTATCTGAACACTATAAGATGCAGAGTTATAATACTTTTCTTTAACTCCAGTAACAGGAACAGTTATAGTTACATTAATAGTATTACCTTCACCGTCTTGATATGATTGAGAAATTATAATATTATCTCCTGGAGAATAACCAGATCCAGCAGTAATTAATGTAGCATTAGTGACAGAATTATTTACATCAACAGTTATATTAACTTCAGCATTTCCACTTGGATCTGTAAAATTTCCACCTGTATAATTTTTAGTAGTGTCACTTACAGTTGGAGTTCCTATAGATGTTATTACACCATTTGTAATATCAGCAATAACATTTATTGTTCCAATAAAACCATTTCCGGAATTATCAGTATTAAAAATAATATTTGAATATGTTTTTTCTACTGGAGAAAGTCCAGAAGTATCTAAATTTTTTATATCGTTTCCAACAGAGGTAACATCTCCACCAGATACAGATGGTTGTGATATATTCCCTAATCCATTAACAATACCAGGAATCGTTGGATATCCACTAGGAGAACCTTGGAGTCCTCCACTTAAATTAACAACAACATTACTTCTTGGGAAATCTATATAATTATCATACAAATCAAACAATATATTATCAATTGATTCAGAGGTTAATGCATTTGAAGCTAGATCAATAACTTTAATCCTTTCTAAACTTTGCAAACCATTTCCTCTAGAATAATCAGTAAATTGATTATCATTTAATGATACTTTTTCAACAATAGGACAAGAATTATATAAGTTCGGCAAAGGTCCAAAAAATTCATTGTTAGAAGCAAAAAATGATTTTAATTTTGGAAGATTGAATGTATTACTTATTGATTGTAATTTATTATTAGACACATTTAAATAATTTAACGATGTCTTATTAGAATAAGATATACTTCCTGTAAAAGAATTATTAGCAAGACGTATTTCTTCTATTAAAGAAGCAGAAGCAAAAGATGGTAATGAAGCAGAAGAACCTTGTCCCCAATTTTGACTAGAACTATTAATTTTTGTTAATTTAGTAAGAGATTCTAAGTCAGGAAAATCTCCTGTAAATCTTCCATTAGAAAAAAGATCAAGATAAGTTAAACTATTTTGTAATGGTACAAATGTATTTGGTTCTATTTCACCAGCAAAATTTGTATTATTCACCGTCAAACGAAAGAAAGATACATTTGGAGAATTTTCAAAAGTTCTATTATACAAACATTTTGCAGTACCACTTTCTCCTGGTCTTCCTGCAATTAAATTATTACATCCTAGTAAATCAATATTTCTCAAACTTGCATTATTAAAGAGAGGAATATATCCAGAGACAGATGATCTGTCCAAATTAAGGGAAGTTAATTTATTACATCCAGAGAATGCATATGTTGCCTCCGAACTACCAAAAAATAAAGAACCAAAATTTGAATTTAATACTGCAGAAAATGTTTCTAAATTTACCGCATTTTGTAAAGTTGTTGGACATTGCAATTTAGTTCTTCCAATATTAATTGATTTAATATCAGGGCTTGAAATATTACAAGTTCCAATTAAATTAGAATTATTATATAAATCTAAATTTACTAAAGAGTTTAAATTTTCTACATTTACTTCGTGAGGAGTTGTGGTTAGATTAGTAGTTCCTAAAGACTTAAAATTATTATCTCTGGCACTTAATGTTGTTAGTTTATGATCAGTATTTCCACTGCCACCATAAAATAATGGCAACTCTCCTGCTGTATTAGAACTATCTGGATAAAAATATTTACCCCGTGATGTATCAAGTCGTAAAGTTCTTAACTCCTGGAAAGGAACAAATATACCTTGTTCTATTCCACCAAAAAAACAACCTCTAATATTTAAAGATCTTAGTGTTGACGACGGCAACTTAACAGTTATAAAATTATTTAATTTTCTTTCTGCTTTTATACTAGCATTAAAAAAATCATTATTAGATATATCTAAGTTTTCTAGATTTGGTGCAATAAAATTAATATCAGGAAAATCAACTAAACCATTACCAGAGAGAAATAATGAATCTAAATTATTTAATACGACTTTTGGTATTTCTTGTATGTTTATATTATTTAAATTTAAAGTTTTAATTCCAATAGGAGGAAAATATATTTCAATAAATCTTTCTGCTGCAAAAGGAGATTGATATTGTAATCTAGATCTAGTAGAAGAACCATTTTCTCCTATAAAATCTTCAAAATCTTCAGTTCCCAATCCATCTGTTCTATCAATTCTCCAACTAACTTTATCTACACCAAATGTTGGATTAGCAAAATCTACTATTGCATCAAAGTTCCTAAAATACCCTTTAAATCTCAAAGGTATTCCTTTCATAGCATAAATGTATTTCGTAGCGCCGTCTACCTCAATTTTTATTTTATGAGTAGCAGTTTCTGCACTAAATTTTGTTGGTTTTGCTACTGTTCTTGTTTTAATTTTACCAACACTTAATGTTCCACCAATTTCTACGTCTGCGCCATATAAAATAGTGCTACCAAAAGTACTCCAAGAACTAACTCGTGAGGTAGATATATCTCCCCATTTTAAAACAGGGTTATTACTTGGATTTAAAGTAACCGGAGTAAGATCAAGAACAGGATACCTAAATGCTGTAGCAGAAATACCACCAGCAATTTTTAAGTTACCTCTAAGTTGAAAATCACTTCCACCTGATAATGATAGTGTTGATCTATAGGTTAATACATCATTTATATATCTATCAAAGGATTGCCAAATAGGAACAGATATATTAGATAAAGATTGAAGATCATTTTTATCAAATCCGCTTACACTAATCCCTCTAATTACTTCTAAATCATTTTTTTCTAATTCAAGATTTTTTAAAGCAAGTTTTGTATCTGGAATATCAGCTAAAGAAAGAGAAACAGATAAACCAAATATCCTACTATTTTTAATAGACATATTTTTTATTGCTGCTCAATGTAGGTTAACGTAGCTTGAACATCCGTTGTATTTCCAGGTTCTCTAGAAGTTGCCAAGAAAAAGTACGCTGTAGTATTTAGTAAGTCAGGAGTAATTGTTTCTTTTTCAAAATCAAATATATTTGATAACGATATTAATTTAGTATCCTGTCCAACATAAAATTTATCAATTACTTCATATGGTCTTAGTTGTGATTGGTTTTGAACATCAATTAAAGCAGATGACAAACGATTATCAGAACTAAAGTTTGGAGGAATTTGTGTAAGAGATCCTGTTGTTGTTTTTAAGTCTCCCACAGGACCAACCTGAATTGACAAATTAGAACTCGTCATTTGACTATCACCCAATTCCTTAGATACAAACCACTTTGGATTATAAGTATTGGTTACCTGTGTCACTTCTTTAAGTGTTGCACCATTTACTGATGATCCATCTCTCATTTCAATAAAGAAGTATAGTGGATACGGATTAAAGTTAAATGATTTGCTAATACTTTTTCTAAATGATGTCAATTTAATAGGAACAAACCAAATAACCAACTCAGTAGCAGATGGTTGAGATTGCCCAGGTAAATAATTGGATAGTTTAACTATTTTTTTAAAATTACCTGGAGTATCTTCATATTCAATTATATTACTTGCAAATGTAATACCAGATCCAACACTTGGGGGTGTTTCTATTTGGGTAATATCATTAGAATCAAATCCTACTTCAGCATTTTCTGGATTGAATGTGACCGCATTAAATGAATCTGCTATTAAATAATAAGCATTTTCATCATAAGTATAACCAGCATCTATAAACGTTTGTTGAATATTAGTTGAGTTACTAAATTTATCACTACCTTTCACTTGTATTGCCGATTGAAAAATTACATTTTCAACTTCAATATTAATAAATCCACAAATTCCAGTATTTGATCCTGGAGGTCTTGGTATTCTATAATCAATAGTAAAAGGTCTTACTCTTCCTATAGTAGTTTCTCCATTTTCATATCCATCAATATTTCTATTAATACCTTCATTAAAATGTTCAGCATATAATTTATATGAATCAGTAAATTGCACACTATTATTTTGATTATCTTTCCAAGTAATATTTGTACCATCATATTCAGGTTTTAAAGAAGTTACACCTATTCTAAAATCAGCAAGTTGACCCGAAGAATACGATCCACTATCATTAGTATTATCAAATAAAAAGTTCAAACTATTTTTACTGCCACTCACAGGTATAGAAGAAGCTGCAAGAGCATTATACTGAGATAATCTACCAGAAAATTCAGAAGGATTTTCAAGTATTTGCAATGAACGCCCCGATCCAACAGAATAATACTGGGGAAGTTCTCTATCCACAAGAAATTCTGCTACATTTTTTGCTTGATTATAATCAGAAGAAATCGTTCCTAATTTTGCAATAGTATATCTATCTTCTAGACCTGTAATACTTATTACACCACTACCAGTTTCCATTTCTTTTATGTAAGTAAGATAAACTCTGGTAGCAATCACCTTAGCATATAAATCTTTAGAATTTAAAAATACTGGTTGATACTTCACATCAACTCCAGTAATAGAACCTGTCAAACTATTATTTAATGTAATATCATTGCCATTAATGTCAGTAATTATAGTATTTGCGGGAATGTTAGATACTATATTTGCAGGATCTACTACATCACCAATTCTTAAATTGTCAACGTTATCTAATGTTAAAGTATTTCCCGATCCTGTAGAATTTTTTTCTAATATTTTTAATCTTAGTTTATCTCTAGATGCATCTACTATTTCAAATACTCTTTCTATACCATTATATCCTGCATTTAAATTTGGTTGATATGTATGCCCAAATTCTGGACAAGATTTGCATTTGACAATAGAAATTTCTGTTAGTCCATCACAATTAACAGATAGTTCTTTAGGAAATATTTGTTGTTTGTTTTTTATTAATTGTCCAGTTGAATTTGAAATTGTTGTTTTTGGTTGTATTCCTACAAGAGAAGTAGATAATATAGGACCACTTTCTATTACTTGAGGAGTTGTTTTTAAATTAGAAGTTGCAGAATTTACAGTAACTGTTCCTTCATCTCCGCCATCTATATAACAACTTGTTCCATACTTATATAAGTATTGTGGAATAGTTGTATTGATATGATTATCAACTATAAGTGAATATTTAAATTTGTAGTATGGATCTCCCATGCATGGTTGCTTTAATTGATTTTCAATAAGCAATCTATGCAGTTTAACCCATCTAGCTTTTCCATTATTAACTGGCACATAAGCATAAAATTGAATACCTATAGCACCATACCATCCAAATTCAATTTTATACATTGTCACTTGTTCTGCAGACCAGTTCCATCCACTAGGTCCATTGCCATTTAATTTATCACCATTCCACTTATCTCGTGTTATTACAGTTTCATATACCTGTTTATTTTCAAGTCCACTATATGCAGTATTGTTTAGTGTGTCTTTAGTTATCGTAACCTGATCTTCTGGATCTAAAAAATTTGCTTTTAATATTGATTCTGATAATGGGACAACACTTCTTCTCACAATACTAAAGTTAGATCCGCGAATTTGAAAAACTAAATCATCTGTATTATTTCCAATTCCCCATTCAATAATACTATTATTATCGGTTTTATCATTTGATGCTCTAACACCAAAAGTATATCCACTGATTCTTCCTGGTTGATATCTAAAAGCTTTTCTGGACTCTAAGTATATACGAGTTGGTCTATAAGTAGAGTATCCTGGTTCAGAATTTGAATATGCAGTCTCTCCTTCCGATACTACTTTGGGTTGAATAAGATATTTTTGTATTAAAGAAAATGTATTAATTACTTCTCTTGTTAAAGGAAAATTGTCTGGTCTTAAAAAAGATTCTGTTGGTATTCTTCTCCAAACTTCAGTCCAAGTATCAATTTGAGAAAATAAATCATCTGCATTTTCATAGTATGAATTAACCGGAGATAGTAATGCAGAGAAAACTTTTTCTCCATCCATCCCTAAAAAATTTTCAACCTGAGCAGTAGTTCCTGTAGTTTTTCCTCTGATCTCTACATAATTATCATTACCTTTAATATCAGTAACTTCATTATCTATTTCTAAAATATCGTCTCTTAAATTATAAGAAACTACATTACCTAAAACTTCATTAGTATCAGTTCTTTCAATTTCTTCACCAATAAGAAATTTGATATTATCCGGCAAACCATCTGGCAAAGGATCAGGTACATTAAGTGTTTCTAAAACAAAATAATTTCTTTCATATGGTAAAAAGTTTTTTGAATACTCTGGATTAATTTCTTTATAGGTATCATATAATAACATGCCAATTTTCAAAAAGATATTAAATTTTCTATAACTTTCAGAATTATAATTCTGACTTAAAAAACCAAAAGGAAATGTATATGGTGTTCTATATGATTCAATAGATATTGCTGATTCTTCTTTTACTTCTCTAACCCTAGAAGTATAATGTTTTCCATAAGTTTTATTTTTTCTTGTTTCCCATACTCCATAAGTATATGGACTGTTATATCTATAAGAAATAAATTCATCATCATCCAATCCATAGGTAGAAACATTAGAAAACAATCCTAATTGCTCTTCTGCTTTTGGATATCCAAGTAGGGTAGTGCTAACTTCACTGAATGCTGCAAAACTTTCTTCTACTTTTAAGATTGGATTTGTTTCAATAGGAGTAAGTTTTATTAATTCGCCAAATAGATCTTTATTTGAAGTAACATTTAAATCTAAAATACATTCATTGTTAGTATTAATAGAAGTTACAACTCTAGTTTCATAGACTGCTTGAGAATTTTCAATCCCTGTTGGTAGTAATAATCTACTTCCATTTTCTAACTCCCCCTTTTTTCCAATAAACTCAATTTTAACAATAGTTAATTCATCCACATCATTAGAACTTTTAAGTATTTGTCCTGGAAATATATTAGTATCTGAGTAATCTGATAATATTATTACTCCAGTTTTATAGGTAGATGTATTAATATTAAAAGAAGTTATTGTGCCAGTAGAGTTAGTTTCCTCATTTGTAATCGTATCATCTGTTAAATCATTATCAATTACATTTAAACTTGAAAAAGATATTCTGTATTTGTTTTCATCTTTAAACAACCCATCTCCAGATTCAACTGTAATGGTATTGCCATTTGCTTTAAATCTTTTTCCAGATAACCTTACATTTTTCTGACGGTTAATTTTTTTATCTGATGTATATACAACAGAAGTTGCTTTATTTGATGAAGATTCTGATGTCAAAAAAGTATCTTCAGCAGATACCAAAGGTGTTCCACCTTCATCAGTTAAAGGTTGCGATGTTTGTAAATTGTATAGCGGCACATTTCTTTCAACCAAAGGTGCTGGTTGTTTATCATTACCAATTTTTATTTTCTTTGACATGTATCACTGCTCCTCCCAAGTAAGACTTGCTAAGATCTCTCCTTTTTTTCCATAACTTCCCGTTCCATCAGATCCATTATAAAAAGATTTGGATGAGACGCAGACATATAATGAATCAACTAAATCTGTTAGAGGGAACGATAAATAATCTTTATTGTAATCAAAGTAAGACTGAAGATTAAACTCTGCTCCAGAATTTGGAGAGAATAATGTAGTTACAATTGTTCCTGTTCCAGGGATTGGAGATCTTTGTTCAGTATCTATATTAACTGCAGATAGTCTTGCAAGAGAAGAGGAAGGAAATCCATCAAACCCAGGATCTTCCACGGTTGAAGTTAAATCAGGATCAACTCCACCATTTCCAGGACCAGAATAATTTTTCACTCTTAAGAAAGAACCTCTAATGTTAAGTTCATCTATAGTTACTTCTGCAGCACTAAAGTAATAACTACCATTAATTTTTTCAAGCAATCCTAAAGTTGTAGTAGCCACTCCAGAAGTATCTCCAACTATAGTAGTTCTAAAGTAACCATAAGTCTTTTGTCCTTCAGTTAAATATGTTCCAGTTTCAGTAATATCTGCGCTGGGCAAAATAATTTTCTTTCCTCTTCTTCCAATATTAATAGCAGAATTAATACCAACAGATGCACCAGATGCAGGAACATCAAACGTTTGAAACAATGGGGACTTAAGCAATTGCACAACTAAAGATTCTGAACTAGATGTTAATCCCGTTGCAAGTCTAGTTGGATAAATTTGAACTCTATTCCTAACACCATTAATTTCAGTTCTACACTTAATTCCTAATATAGATTGAGGTCTATCTACAATTAAAGAAATATTACCGCTCGTAGCAGATAATGTTTTACTTAAATACAGTTTATTACCAGATACATATACCACTCTAACATCTTGATCGTTTGGATTACCAGTAGATACTTTAGCATTGATATAATAATCACTCAATACAGGAGCTCCATTGGTATCAGCGATAGTGAGAGCAGGAGCATTTATATAAGAAGTTCCTGGACTTTCTTCTTGATTTACTCCACTCTCATCAAATAAATTAGAATTATTACTAGACTCAATCAAATACTTAGATCCACCAATTTCTTTTAAAGTTTCTGATGAATAACTAAACAATCTAACAGTTCCTCTATCTCCGCCATCAATATAATATGAAGCACCATATTTAACTAACTGTTCAGAAATAGATCCATATCCAGAATCAGTATTAGAAATTTTATCAGCATTTAAATATCCATATCTATTTTGACTACCTCCGCCATATACCATGTAAGTAATAGGTAGAGTAGCATTACCAAGAGAAGCAACCTTTAACTGGTTAGATGCTCTAAGATGATGAACACGCACCCAACGTGCCTCTCCATTACTTACAGGTACATATGCAAGGAATGTAGCTCCAACAGCACCATACCATGAGAATTCAATTTTATACATGGTAACTTTTGTTGGATCAAGATCCCATACACTAGTAAATTCTAACTGTTCATTAGTTGTTGGTTCTTCTACAGGGTCTCCTGCTTTTTTATCAAGAACATTATCACTGTAAAGAATATCAGTAACTCTACCATTCAATTTTTCTCCACTCATTCTAGAGCGTGGAACTCTATACTCATACACCTTATAATATTTTGGATCAACATTAAACCAAATCCAGTTTTTATAAAGTCTTTTATTTACATAGTTAAATTGTTTTTTAAGAGTTGTAAGTCCACTACTTCCATCAAGAGTGCTATCAATATAACCTTTAGAGTTTGCTGTATCTCCAGATGCTCCAGGCGGATACAAGTATGGAAATGCTCCATCTACAAATCCATTAGCATTTGAATTTAAAGATCCATCTGTGTAATTAACTCCAGAGTATTTTCTCACATCATCTGGCAATAAAAATGCAACTGGTGTTTGTAAAGAAAATCCATCCGAACTAATATCGCCAGGTGAATTTGTAATTACAAACTCTTCTGCTGCATACGCAGTATTAGTTTCTGTTGACCAGGGATTTGAATCATTACCACCACCAACACTGGTATAAATTTCTTCATTACTAGGAACTTTAGATAAACGAATCTCTTGATAAATTCCATTTACATCAACGGTAACATCTTTTATGGAAAGAACATACCATATACTACCATCAGGTAAATTGCCACTTGCTGCAGTAATGTTATCAGTGGTATTTCCATTTTTGTTAAAGTAAAAACTTTGTCCTACTTGCAGAGCATCTTTATTTGAAGGTATTTTAATTTTCAACCATTTATTTGCTCCATCATCTGTAACCTCTTCAATATTATAATAGCATTTTTCTTTCAGTAAAGAAATATCATGCGCTGCTGCATGCGTCATCACTAAACCATCGCGATATATGCACATCTCTCCTGCCACAGAACCAGATGGAGATGGAACAGAAGAATAATCACCGCTACCAGTTAGAGCAGTAATCAAAATATTAAGTAAAGATTGCACCGCTGCTGTTGATCCACCTTCTTCAGTTGGAATATTAGATCCAGGAGAAGTAGCAGAGTATCCATTCAAATCCGATAAAGATGTTCCGGAAAATAAATCAACAATTGCTGTTTTAATAGCAGTATACCTAGCAACCTCAGTTGCAGGATTGTCTAGATACAAAACAATGTTGTCCCTATCTGTTGCGTTAAAAAATCTAAGTGTATTGTAGACAGTAGTAGCATTACCACCATATTTTAAATCATGAATAATACCTTCAATAACTAAACCAGCATCTCTACGACACTTATCGTATTCCTCCGGATCATTTTCTGCATCTCCAGCAACAGGAACTGCTACTTCTTGTAGATATCTTTTGTTTGCTTTTAATACTTCTGCTGCATTTGGATATGTAGAAGCATTTGTTTCTGTCAGTGGTATACCAACCCATGCATAATCTTGATCTTGTTTATCGGAAGTAGATCCGAAAGGAAGAGGGTTATCTCTAATAATAGATTGCGTTCTTCTTACAACAGTAAAGTTATCGCCATATGCATCATTTCTACTTTCAAAATAATAACCATCAAACTTATCAAAAATACCATACTTTTTGATAGCAGGATTTCTTACTGCTGGTCCACCCGATAAATTATTATCTGTAATTGTGTATGGTGCTCTATTTAATTTGACACCAAATGTTGCAGCAGAGACACGTCCTGGTTGATATCTAAAAAATCTTTTTGATGTGAGAATAGAATACTCATCTGTTGGTGCTTCAATCATTGCTCCTGCTTCTTCAGGAATATGAGTTAAACCCCAATCTTGATTTGCAAGACCAGTATACTTTTCTTGATTAGTTGTAGTTCCTGGATTATACATCTCTAGAGATGTAATTTGTTCAGGGAACGATGTCCATTCCGTTGGATTTACATCATAAGTATTTACATCAGCAAAAATACCAAGAGCAACTTCTGATCTAGGAATACCTAATAATGATAACGCAACTTCAGATTGTTGTTTGTTTTGTTCTTCTACGGGAATTGCAGACTGATCACTGGCAATAACAACAGGAATTGATTTTGATGATACTTGTTGCCCTGCAGGAACTGGTGCGGTTCTTCCTACAATAACAGTTGACGAATTATTATTTACAGCTGCCATTTTTGCTCCTAATATTTACAGGAAATACTCTAGTTTCTTTGTGTATTTATAATTTAATCAATATGCTCTAGAGATAACTCCCTTTGCAATTACATATTTATTTCTAAGTTCATAATAACCTCCACCAATTTGTGTTCCGCCTCCAACACCAGTAAATCCAGTAGCAGGAATTACATTTCCATTAGATTGTTCAAATTTTGGTTGAAGTTTTAATTTATTTTGACCACCTTCATTAAATTTACCGAAGACATACCAAAGATTTACGTCACCAGTTGGTGTAAAGTTATGCGCTACTAATTTAATATAATCTCCCTGAGTTATTTGACCAAAAGCAACATTATCCAGAACATCTACTTGATAATATGCATTACTATCTACTGTTTCGCCACCCCCAAACACAGGATCTAGATCGCTACCAATAGGAACATTATTATAAGTAGGAACATAGTAGTCAATTCCTAAAATTCTATAAACATAATATTGATTGTTAGTTATAGATGAATTTGGAGGAAATACATTTTTACTATTGTCTTGAGACAAATTAAATTGAATTTGTCCTACAGTAGCATTTACATTTGGATCAATATATCTTTGGAATGCAACGTTATTTACTTTTTGTGAAAGATCTACAGTCTCAATATTATTAGATACCGTAGCAATATGAACATCAAAATTAATAATAGTATTAGTCAAGTCTTTAACAGAACCATCTGCTTGATACTGATAAATGGGCGTCTCTTGATTAACATCATATTCTATTGATAAATTAACACCATCATAATCAGTATCATACAAATCAGGAACAGGAATATATTCTCCTGCTGGACCTAAAATTAGATTATCAAGAACTAAAGCATTGACTGATCCATATATTTGAATGCCAGAACCACAATTTTTTACAACAGAACCATTCATAGAAAGAACATTGCTTGTAGTTAAATCTAACGCTCCTGGAAAATTACTAAAGAATGTAGATGTAATATTAATATTTTCAGAATCACTTGCTGATATACAAAGAGTAGAATATCTTTCTGTCTCTAAACCATTAGATATATTTGTTCCAGAAATTGTAAGATCTTTTGATCCCTCAGCAAACAATGCTGGCCCAGAAGTATTTCTGATTTTAATATCTTTTAATTTTAAAAATTCACTATTAGGAAATCCCAATGTTGAATTATTACTTTCAATACCTAAAAAAGAACGGTCATACAACAATTGGAATTGTGCATTTCCATCAATAACCATGTCTCTCAAGACAAAGTTTTTAGTAGTCCAATTAGTTTGAACTGCAGTAGAATCATATCCTGCAGGAACAAACATAGAATTTCTCAATCCACTCATAGGAGTGTTATTAATTTTTGTTGTATTCCAATATTGTTTTTTTAATACAGTAGCATCATCTAATCCACGTAAAGCAAATCCATCAGGAATTTTTAATTGATCAATTAAATATGTACCTCCAGGAATAATTAGAAAATCTGTACCATCTGCAGATAATTCATTGATTGCTGTCTGTAATGCAACAGTATCATCATGATAAACATAAACAGGGTAAGTAGAATCAATTTCCAATCCTTGTATATCAATAACAAAACTATTACTATTTCCATCAACTGATTTAACAGCACCTGTTGTCCATCCTCTTTTTTTATTTACAGGAGGATTGATATTAAAATGTACTATGTCATTAGTTTTATACGTTCCATCTGCATTTTTACTTGTCCAAGATGGAACATCATATTCTCCATAGTCAATGTAGTCTGCTGTTAGCGTAGCAGTTGCCCCGGTAGAGGGATTAGAAAATTCTTTCTGCCCCAATACAGCAAACAATTTGAATGCCGATTGATTACCTCCAATACCAGATATAGAATTTTCAGCATTAATTAAAGAATCAAATATTCCCCTATAGATTAATATTCCTTCTGTAGTACTATTTCTAGTAATATTAAGTGTGTTATAACTTGATTCACTTAAATTTGCTGGCGATAAATTTTGAACAATTTTACTGGTAGGTATTACAACATATTCACTCACATCTCCAGTAAGAAGATTGTAAGATGCAAATACATAAACATAATATTTTTTATCAATGTTCACATCATTAAATTCATTTACTACAAACGAAGGAGTAATTGTTGTTTGACTAATATTAGGAGCATCTGGAAGGTTTATTGCAGGTGTAGTGCTTGCCCCAAATATTTTTACTTGTTGTAATGTATTAAAATATTGAATATCATCCACAGTATCTAAAACAACTTTCAAATAACTATTTGAATCAATAACAACTGTTCCAGAATTTAAACCAACACCACTAGTTTTTACAAGATAAGAATTCCTATCTCCTGAAGCACCGTATTGAGAGGCAACATCATAAACAGTTTCAGTTGGCAATATAAAATTGTAATAGGTGCTTCCATTATTAGAAAACTGCCATCTAACTGCATCAGGATTCCACTTGATACATCCTGCAGTATCACTATCTGTTTCTTTAATACTGTTTACTACCAATTTACCAGTAGAGGTAATATCATTAAAAGTAACGTTAGATGTAGTACTAATGTCTTGTACTAAACCAAAGGTTAATGTGTCAGAATTACCATCTCTTGTTATATTAACAGAAGTTCCACCTGCAAAGAAAATATCATCAGTGACACCTGCGGCCGCATTTCCACCTGCAGTCAGTCGCAATCCTTTCGTAGTATTACTAGCACTATCAATTGTAGAAATATTATAAGTTGTGTTTAAGTCTGCCGGACTAGTCCAATTTATTCCAGTTGCAGTAGAACTGAGAACTTGACCCGAGTCACCTGCTTCGCCATCAGCATCATGTAAAGGTCCTAATACGCTTAGAATTTTTCCCGAGTTTATCTTTAACCCTTCAAGAACTTCAACTTGCAAGTTCTCTGTATTGTCACGATTAGTTAATTGGTTTGTCTTTACTAGGGACATAGCTTCCCGTCAAACGTATATTTTTATTCTTTTGTATTTATAAAAAGCGGGAGATCGGACTTGAACCGACGACGTTCAGTTTGGAAAACTGACGCTCTACCATCTGAGCTACACCCGCATGAAAAGGGGAGGTCAATCCCCCAGAGCACATGCACGCCACTTGTTTTATTATTTTAACTGCTAAACAAGAAAACAGCTCACACAGAAGGGGTTTTTTTATACCCCCAAGTCTCTGTCTGGCAATGACAGTTCGGACATAAAAATCTTAAGTTCTCTTTCCTGTTGTCTTTGTTGTTTCCATTGATGTGATCTACTTGAAGTGTCAAATGTTTGCCCATCCAACTATCAATGCCACAGGAAGAACATTCGTGTTTAACTCCATCGTCAATAAGACGTTTTCTCAAACTTCTTGTATCATGATACTTACCATCTACAAATACTTCAGCATCTGATTTACGAGACGTGGTGCCAACACGACGAAATACATGAGGATAATCCTCAAACTTGATACCTAAGTTTTGTAGATGGTTCTTTGCTATTCTATAATTGCCAGAAGATTTGTTTTTATAACCAACTTTCTGGCAGAAATCCCAAAACGTAAATGATTCGGTAAGCAAAGAGCGGAGCTCTTCAACAGAATAATTAGAGAGATAAGATTTAGACATGACAAACCGTAAATGCTATACTATATATAACACTTACGAATTCGTAAGGGGGTCAATTGGTCCACCACCACATCTTTAACTGGAATGTAGAAACCAGGCGGCGAGAACATCACCCGCACCAGGGCTAGTTTTAAGTCTTACCGAGACTAACTGAAGGTGATAGTATCATCACTATTAGTATTGATACTAATGTTGTTACCGAAATCAATAACATTATCTAAGGCATCCATATCACCACCCGGACGAGAGAGATAATCAGACGACAGATTGAAATTGTAATTTGAATCATAAGTAAATTTAGTTATATCATTTACTTTTTTATTCAGATTACTGACTGCTTGATACTGAGTA
>TARA_Y100000385_G_scaffold43438_1_pt1 | contig 18912 bp, 32 predicted proteins | sample TARA_Y100000385 | Tara Oceans TARA_Y100000385 (sample SAMEA2620980) | marine metagenome | biome: marine biome (ENVO:00000447); feature: surface water layer (ENVO:00002042); material: "saline water (ENVO:00002010), including plankton (ENVO:xxxxxxxx)" | depth 5 m
AAAAAAACGAAATTTGGTTATACTTTACTCCAAAAACCGCTTTTTCAACAGCTCAGTAGTTGTTGATCCCGGACGCTCTAAAGGCATAGATAAAGCACGGTCCCAAATTAAATTTGATAGAGTTCCAATTGATCTTGAAACCCCAAATAGAACGGTGTAAAAATCATACTCCACAAGTCCATAATGCATTAGTAATTGACCAGAATGAGCATCTACATTTGGCCAAGGATTTTTCACTTTCCCTGTGGATTTCAGAATTTCTGGAACAACCTCATAGACATTTGAAATTAAGTTAAATAGGGGATCTTCAGGCATGTGTTTTAATGCAAATTCACGTTGAGCAGTATATCTTGGATCTGTTTTTCTCAAAACAGCATGTCCAAAACCAGGAATAACCTTACCACTAGACAATGTCAAATTGCAATATTTAGCAATCTGCTCTTTTGTTGGCACCTCTGATCCGATTGACTCCTTCATTTCCATTGTCCATTTTATAACTTCTTGGTTTGCAAGACCGTGTAAGGGACCGGCTAAACCATTCATTCCTGCAGCAAAGCTTTGATAAGCGTCAGATAAGGCAGATCCAACTAGATGAACCGTATGAGCTGAAACATTTCCACCCTCATGGTCACTATGAATTGTCATGTAAAGTCTCATTAATTCAAGGAATTCCTTGTTGTCAAAACCTAGCATATGAGCAAAATTTCCAGCCCAGTCTAGTTTTGTATCAGGTTCAATATGTTGATCGTTCTTATAAGCTCTTCGATATATGTATGCTGCAATTCTTGGCAAGCGTGAAATTAAATTCATAGAATCTTCAAAAGTATGAATCCAATATTCAGATTTCGGACATCCAGCGGCATATTCTCGGGCAAAAATACTTTCAGTTCTTAATGCCATAATGGCAACTACAAATTGAGTCATGGGATGAGCTTTGAATGGCAATGCATCAATAGTCTTAAAAACATGCGGCGGAACGATAGCTCTTCTAGCCCAATTATTACTGACTCTCCTGACATCATCCTCAGTTGGAAGTTCATTCATTAAAATCAAATAAAAAAGACCTTCAGGTAAAGGTTCTTCGCCACCAGGATACTTAGGCAAAAGTTTTTGGAGTTCAGGAATACTGTACCCTCGAAAACGAATACCTTCTTCTGGATCTAATTTCGACGTTTCACATATCAAAGTTGGCATTCCACGCATTCCCTGATATAATTGTGTAACCTTAATATCACCTACAACCTCGCTACCGAACTTAGATAAAAAAGCTTTGATTTCTTTTTTAGCGGTTGGTATTTTATGAGAAAAGTGTTCTTGAATACGATCCATAACTATTTATTTAAAATTTTTTCCATTAAAAACCGCCGAATTACCGAGCATTTCCTCAATTCGAATTAATTGATTGTATTTCGCCATTCTATCAGATCTTGATAAGGAACCTGTTTTTATCTGACCTGTATTTAGAGCTACAGCTAAATCCGCGATAGTCGTATCCTCTGTTTCTCCTGATCTATGGCTCATCACACATGTCATTCCATTTTTCTGAGCCTTGTGAACTGTTGTAAGTGTTTCTGTCAACGACCCTATTTGATTAACTTTAATTAAAACAGAATTCGCTGATTTTTCTTTAATACCCCTTTCAACTCGTCTAACATTTGTAACGAATAAATCATCACCCACTAATTGCACTTTATGACCAATTACAGAATTTAGTTTAGACCACCCTTTCCAATCATCTTCTGCTAAGCCATCCTCAATTGAAATGATAGGATATTTATCTACCCATTCCGACCAAAAATTAATCATTTCATCCGAAGTGTAGGAATGACCTGAAGACTTCAAAGTGTAAATACCTGACTTTGAGTCATATAATTCAGTCATTGCTGCGTCGATAGCAATGGAAACATCTTCACCTGGAGTATATCCTGCTTTTTTGATACTCTGTAACACAATTTCTAATGCCTCTTCATTACTTCCTATATTCGGGGCAAATCCGCCCTCATCACCTACATTAGTTCCATAATTTTTATCCTTCAGCAAGCTTCTTAAATTATGAAATATCTCTGTCCCCATTCTTAGCGCTTCACTGAATGAATCAGCACCAATTGGCATGACCATAAATTCCTGAAAATCAATTAAATTATCAGCATGTTCACCACCATTCAAGATATTCATCATTGGTACTGGTAATGTTCGAGCCCCAACTCCTCCTAGATATTGAAAAAGAGGAAGATTGGATGCTTGAGCGGCGGCGTGTGCTGAAGCTAATGAAACGGCTAGTATTGCATTTGCTCCTAAAGAACTCTTATTTGGAGAGCCATCTGTTTCAATCATTGCAAGATCTATTTCAGCCTGATCAGTAACCTCTAGGCCCACTACAGCTTCAGCAATAACTGTATTTACATTTTCAACAGCAGACAAAACTCCCTTTCCCATGTATACATTTTTATCTCCATCTCTTAATTCAGAAGCCTCATGAATTCCAGTAGACGCCCCACTTGGGACCGCCGCTCTACCGAAAGATCCGTCTTCACAATAAACTTCAGCTTCTAATGTAGGATTTCCTCTAGAGTCAAGAATTTGACGAGAATGAATGGCAGTGATAATAGGCATAGAATTTTATTTTTTATAATTTTTTATTTCATTTACAAAATCATCAAAAAGATAACGTGAATCATGCGGACCAGGAGATGCCTCAGGATGATATTGTACGCTAAAAACAGGATAATCATTACGCTTTATTCCTGCGACCGTATGGTCGTTTAAGTGTAAATGTGTTAGCTCCGTATTCATACTCGATTCAACATCTTCTTTCACAACAGCAAATCCATGATTTTGACTAGTAATTTCTCCTTTTCCCGTAGATATATTCTTTACTGGATGATTAATTCCACGATGACCATTATGCATTTTGTAAGTTCTTAGCCCAGAAGCTAAAGCTATCATCTGATGCCCTAAACAAATTCCAAAAACTGGTTTACCTGAAGGTATGATTTTTTTAACGACTTCAATAGTTCCAGAGGATGCACTGGGGTCACCTGGTCCATTTGATAAAAAATATGCATCAGGCATTTCTAATTTTAAGGTCTCAAAAGAAGTATTGAATGGAAAAACTTTAATAAAACAGTCTCGATCAGTTAGACATTTTAAAATGCTTTTTTTTATTCCTAAGTCTAATGCGACAATTTTGTATTTCGCACTTGGGTCGCCAATAACGTATTCCTTTTTGGTACTTACCAAGGAGCATAATTCAAGACCTTCCATAGAAGGAGTATTATCCAGCTGCTTTTTCAAAACCTCAATTTCTTCCATTTCAGTGGTCACTATAGCATTTTGAGCACCATTATCTCTTATGTGCTTTACAAGGGCTCGTGTGTCAACATCAGTTATAGCAAGAACATTTTGATCTTGGAGGAATTCCTTTAGGGTTTTCCCTTTCGCTTTTGCTCGGGATTGCACCTCACTAAAATTACGAGTAATCAATCCCGAAATTTGTACTTCAGGGTTTTCTGAATCCCCATCTGCTACTCCATAGTTCCCTATGTGCACATTCGCAGCAACCATAATCTGCCCCTTGTAACTGGGATCAGTGAAAATTTCTTGATAACCAGACATACCTGTGTTAAAACAAATCTCACCAGCAGCGGTTCCTTTAATTCCAATTGATCTCCCATGAAAGACCATACCATCATTAAGCAAAACCAGAGCTTTATTTTTCATTGTTTTTTAAAATTTTAATCAAGACATAAAAAAAGGATAAGGGGACAAATCCCTTATCCTTTGCAAGTTAATTGAGAATTTGTTATCACTTTATCATTTAGTCTTTTTCCTCTGTAGTAGGTTCGTCATTAGAGGCATCAAGGTTTACCTTATCTTCAATTTTATCCTGAACCACAGTTTTCTCAGTTGATTCCGAATCTTGAGCCGTTTTTTTTGATCTCCTTCTGGTACCTTTTTTGGGGGTCTTGGTAACCTCATTACCATAGATTTCATTAAAATCTACTAATTCAATCATACACATTTCAGCATTATCTCCAAGTCTACTTCCTGTCTTTATGATTCTTGTGTACCCACCAGGACGGTCCCCTACTTTTAGAGAAACCTCTTTAAAAAGTTCAGTAACTGCTTCTTTACTCTGAAGATAAGTGAAAACCATTCGACGATTGTGAGTGCTGTCAAGTTTTGCTCTTGTAACAAGGGGCTCAACGTATTTTTTTAAAGCCTTAGCTTTGGCAACTGTCGTATTGATCCGTTTGTGAATTACTAACGAAGCTGCCATATTACTTAACATAGCTTTACGATGTGAAGCAGTTCGTCCTAAGTGATTAAATTTCTTCCCGTGTCTCATTGATTATTCCTTATCAAGTTTATACTTCGAGGTATCCATTCCAAAGGACAAGCCTAAGTTCGAAACAAGATCCTCTAACTCGGTTAATGACTTTTTCCCAAAGTTTCTGAATTTCATTAGATCAGCCTTTGTGTAAGAAACTAAATCCGCAACAGTATCGACCTCTGCAGCTTTTAAACAATTTAGAGCCCTCACACTTAACTCAAGTTCAGTAAGTTGTTTCAAGAGCAATTTACGCATTTCCATAACCTCTTCATCGTAACTTTCCACTTCTTGAATTGGCGCAACATCCGCAATCATTCTCTCATCAGTGAAAAGCAAGAAATGCTGGATAAGAATTTGAGCCGCATCAGTAAGTGCATCCTGAGGCACGACACTGCCATCTGTTTCAATTTCCAAAATTAGCTTTTCAAAATCCGTCTTTTGCTCAACACGAAAATTCTCAACATGGTATTTCACATTTTTGATCGGAGTGTAAATCGAATCTAGTGCAATTGTCCCCAGAGTGGCATCAATTTTCTTATTTTCTTCCGCCGGGACATATCCTCTACCTTTTTCTATAGTTAAGTTCATTTCAATATTAACAGATTTATCTAAATGACATATCACTAGGTCTGGATTTAATACTTGAAATGAGGTCATAAAAGATGCTAAATCTCCTGCTGTCAAAACGTCTTTGCCTGCAAAATTAACCTTAACTGTTTCTGAATCAGATGTTTCTATTTGACGCTTTAAACGAACCTGTTTTAAATTTAAGATCATTTCAGTGACATCCTCAACAACACCTTTGATAGTTGAGAATTCATGATTTACTCCTGAAAGATTTAGAGATGTAAAAGCAAACCCTTCCAACGAGTTTAACAAAACACGCCTCAATGCATTACCAACAGTTAAGCCGTAACCCGGCTCTAAGGGGCGAAATTCAAATTGACCATAGGTCTCAGTAGTTGAATTAACGATAACCTTTTCAGGTTTTTGAAATTGAAGAATAGCCATAATATTATTTTGAATAAAGTTCCACGATTAGTTGCTCTTTTATGCCTTCAGGAATCATATCTCTTTGAGGAACACTAAGAAGTGAACCCGACATATTAGCTTCATTCCACTCAACCCAAGGATATTGGTGTGCAGAACCTGAAAGAGAAGCTGTAATAACCTCTAGGGTCTTAGACTTTTCACGAACAGCGACGATATCACCAGGTTTAACGTGAAAAGACGGAATGTTAACAACATTACCGTTAACAGTTATATGACGATGAGAAACCAATTGTCTTGATCCTCTTCTCGTTGGGGCAATGCCCAACCGATAAACTACATTATCTAATCTAGCTTCACAAAGTTGAAGAAGTACTTCTCCGGTAACTCCTTTTGATCTCGAAGCCCGATCAAATAAATTTCTAAATTGTCTTTCTAAAATACCATAGGTATATTTTGCTTTTTGCTTTTCTAGAAGTTGAACAGAATATTCTGATTTCTTTCCTCGCTTTCTCTGGAAACCATGTTGACCAGGGGGGTAATTGCGTTTTTCTAAAGCTCGATCTGGCCCAAATATGGGTTCACCAAATCGACGTGAAATTTTTGTTAAGGGACCTCTGTAACGTGCCATTTATTCTTGATTTAATATTATACTCGGCGGCGCTTTGGTGGACGACAACCATTGTGTGGTATAGGGGTAATATCGACAATCTCCATTACCTCTATCCCGCTATTATTAAGACTTCGGATAGCACTTTCGCGACCATTTCCCGGACCCTTAACATAAACTTTAACTTTTCTCAATCCTGCTTCTAGGGCAGGAGTCGCAGCATTCTCAGCTGCCATTTGCGCAGCATAAGGAGTGTTCTTTTTCGAACCCCGAAATCCCATTTTTCCCGCAGATGACCATGAAATAACTTGGCCTTGAATATTGGTTAAAGCGATAATAATATTATTAAATGTTGAACTCACATGAGCTTGCCCAATTGCCTCAACTTTAACTTTTCGCTTCTTTGTAGATTTTGCTGACTGTGCCATCAATTATTAGATTATTTCGTTACCTTCTTTTTATTTGCTACTGTCTTCCTCTTACCCTTTCGTGTTCTGGAGTTATTCTTCGTGTGTTGACCTCGAAGAGGAAGTCCTAGGCGGTGTCTTATACCTCGTTGACAACCTATGTCCATTAATCTTTTAATATTCAGTTGAACTTCAGAACGCAGTTCTCCTTCAACTTTAATATTCTCTGAGATAAAATTTCGGATATCTTGAAGTTGATCATCTGACCATTCTTGCACTTTAATGTTATAATCTACTCCTGCATTGGAGAGGATTTCACGTGACATAGATCTACCGACCCCATAGATATATGTTAGTCCAATTTCTCCACGTTTATTTTTTGGGAGGTCTATACCTGCTATTCTAGCCATTTCTATTTTATATTATATAATGATTTTATCCTTGGCGTTGCTTAAACCTTGGATTCTTCTTATTTATGATGTATAAACGTCCTTTTCTACGGACAATTTTACAATCCGAACTACGCTTTTTTAATGATGCTCTTACTTTCATAGTCTTATTCTTTATAATAATATCATTCAATACCTATAGGTTATACGAGCTTTAGATAAATCATACGGTGACATTTCCAATTTCACTCGATCCCCTGGAAGAAGTTTGATGTAATGCATGCGCATTTTTCCAGATATGTGTGCAGTAACAATGTGACCATTTTCTAATTCGACTCTAAACATAGCATTAGATAAGTTCTCAGTAATCGTTCCGTCTTGTGTTATACCAGGTTCTTTTGCCATATTACAAAGAAGTATTTCTTCCACGCATACGTCCACCTTCCATGAGTCCGTCGTAATGGCTATTTAACAAATAACTTTCAATCTGCATTAATGTATCAAGAACAACTCCAACAATAATCAAAAGTGAGGTTCCTCCGTAAAATTGAGCCCATTGCATATTTATCCCCAAAGTCATAGCAACAGCAGGTAAAATTGCAATCAATGCTAGTAGTACAGCACCTGGTAATGTGATTTTCGCAAGAACGTCATCAATGTAATTTCCTGTAGCTTCGCCCGGCTTGATCCCAGGAACAAAGCCTCCATTTCTTTTTAAATCATCAGCAATTTGGGTGGTATTGATTTGAATTGCTGTATAAAAATACGTGAAAACCAAAATCAACAATGCAAAAACAAAGTTGTACCAGAAACTCTGAATATTTCCAAAAACATTAACTAACCAAGTTGCTCCAGAGCCTTCTAGACCAGTGTATTGAACAACAGTTAAGGGGACAAACATCAATGCCTGCGCAAAAATAATTGGCATAACACCTGAGGCATTTACCCTCACCGGGAGATAGCTTCTTCCCAGAGACTTACTGCTGCCCCCGGCTACTCGCTTCGCGTATTCTAAAGGCACCTTACGAACTGCTTGTGTAATTGCAATAGCAAATAGAAACACAAGGTAAAGCGCTACAATTTCGATCAGAAATTTGATCCATCCCCCACCAGTTGGGCTTAACTGTGTAGCTACTTCCTGAAAAAATGCCTGAGGAAAGTTTGCTATGATTCCAATCATAATTAAGAGAGAAATTCCGTTACCGACACCTTTTTCAGTTATTCGCTCTCCCAGCCACATTGCAAAAATAGTACCTGCAATAATCACGACCCATGAAGCTAACCAGAAAGTTGACATTGGAAGGGTAATGTTTACACCTTGATAAATTAAGTTGGTTATATAACCCGGCGCCTGAGCAGCTACAATAAGAATTGTTAGATATCGGGTGATTTGATTTAGTTTTCTTCGGCCAGACTCACCTTCTTTTTGCATTTTTTGAACGGCAGGGACCGCAAGTCCAGCAAGCTGAATCACAATAGAGGCTGAGATGTAAGGCATGATTCCAAGTGCTAAAATAGATGCGTTTGCGAACGCCCCTCCTGAAAATGCATTAATCAAGCCAACAAGGCCTTCTGAAGCTTGACTTTGAAGATTCTCAAGACTCGAGGGATCTATACCGGGAAGAACGACATTCGAACCCAAACGGTACACAAGTAAAAGACCCGCAGTAAGCAGAAGCTTTTCACGCAACTCGGTGATGCCCCAGATATTTCTTAACGTTTGGATGAAACGGTTCATAATTCTTTTTTAGCTTCCTTTTTAATTTCCTTTTTAGGCAAATCTTTTGAAACTTTTGTTTCCTCTGGTATAATATTCGAATTTATCAATTGAATTGAACCACCTGCTTTTTCCAACGCCTTCTTTGCAGAAGAACTTATTTTATTTACTTCAACTTTAACCGATCCTAAAATTTTACCACGACCTAAAACTTTAACCAAATCATTTTTGCTAGCCAAACCGTTTTCAACTAAAGTTTGCAAAGTGATTTCTTTTACCTTTTTTTCATCTATCAATTTTTGAATGATATCTAAATTAATTACACGATACTCAGTTCGATTTGGATTTGTAAATCCGAATTTTGGTACTCTCCTTTGCAAAGGCATCTGACCACCTTCGAATCCTATTTTTTTACTGTAGCCTGATCGAGACTTTGCACCTTTGTGGCCGCGGCCGGAAGTGCCAGCAGAGCCACTACCTTCTCCTCGTCCAAGACGTTTTTTTGTAAATGTTGAACCATCTGCAGGCTTTAAGCTATGAAGTGACATACTTTCTTATTTTTATTTTAATTCTTCAACCGATACTAGGTGACTCACTGTTTGAACCATACCGACAATCTGAGGATTTTTTTCATGCTTAACAGTATGATTAATTCTTCGCAGCCCTAAAGCTACCATAGTTGCTTTTTGGTTTGGAGGGCGATTTATAACGCTTCGTTTTTGGGTGATTTTTAAAACTGACATAACCTCTTATTATTTACCATTAAAAACTTGAGAAACAGATATACCTCTCGATTTTGCAACTTGTTTTGCATCTCTTAGAGAATGTAGCGCCTCAAAAGTAGCCTTTACTAAATTGTGTGGATTCGATGATCCCTTCGACTTCGCCAAAACATCATGAATACCCACGCATTCGAGCACATGACGCATAGCTCCTCCAGCGATCACTCCCGTCCCAGATGACGCAGGCCGTAGAAAAACTTTTGCACCGGCAAATTTCCCATCTTGTTCATGAGGAAGTGTACCTTTAACAACGGGAAAACGATATAAATTTTTCTTTGCATCTTCAATACCCTTGTTCACAGCTTCGGATACCTCCTTACTTTTTCCAAGACCATATCCTCCAATTCCATGCTCATCGCCAACAACTACTATAGCAGTGAAACCAAATGTTCGTCCGCCTTTTGTCACCTTAGTAACACGTTGGACACCCACTAATCTGTCGACTAATTCGAGACCACTAGGCTTTACTTTTTTTATATTTTTATCTTTCATAATCCTAAATCAGAATTTCAATCCAGCCTCACGTGCTCCGCTGGCTAGAGATTTAATACGTCCGTGATATAAATAACCTCCACGATCAAATGAAACTGTTTCAATCCCATTTGATTTAGCTACTTCAGCAATCTTTTTTCCGACTTCAAAAGCACGTTCTGTTTTTGTTCCTGAAATAGGATCTCCAGAATTTGTTAAAGAAGTAGCAGTTCCTAAAGTAAGACCGTTCACATCATCGATTAATTGAGCATAAATTTCTTTACTACTTCGGTAAACCGCAAGCCTTGGCCGACCAACTGTACCCTTTACTACATTCCGGATTCTCTTATGTATCCTTTGTCGACGATTCATTTTCTTAGTTGCCATTATATATTATTTTGCTGCTGTTTTACCTGCTTTTTTGCGGACTATTTCACCTACATATCGAACTCCTTTGCCTTTATATGGTTCAGGCTTGCGGAAAGACCTAATCTTCGATGCAATCATTCCGACAAGTTGTTTGTCATGTGAAGAAAGTTCAACAATTGGATTTTTACCTTTTTCGCTTATTGTATTCACTTTCACCTCCATTGGTATTTGGATACTGATATTGTGAGAAAAGCCTAATGCCAAGTCCAAAACCTGACCGCGGTGGTTTGCTCTAAAACCAACGCCAACGAGTTCTAATTTCTTTGACCATCCATCAGATAGGCCGATAACCATATTCGAAATTAGTGATCTAAATAAACCATGATTCGCTCGTTGGTCTTTTGAATTTGATGAGCGTGTTAGAGTGATAACATTTTCAGAAATTTCAACAGTGATACCATCCAAAACTTTTTGGGTTAAGGTCGTACCCTTAGCTTCTACTGAAACGATTGAATCCTCAACACTAACAGATACACCAGTAGGGATGTTTATGGGAGCATTACCTATTCTTGACATTGATTCTGTAATTTAATAAACATAACATATGATTTCACCACCGATATTTCTATCCCTGGCTTCTTTGTCTGTCATCATACCTTGAGAGGTACTGACAATTGCAATACCGAGCCCATTCTTTACTCGGGGTAAAGAACTTGACGATTTATAATTCCGAAGACCTGGACTAGATGCTCTGTCAATTCCACGAATAACAGGGCGTTTCGAACCAGACTCGTATTTTAAGGCTACTTTCAAAGTGCCTTGGGCAGAGTCTTTGTCAACTTTAAAACTCGAGATATAACCCTGTTCCTGAAGAATTCGGGCAATTTCAGTTTTAACATTGCTAGATGGCAATTCGACTACTTGATGTCCCGCTGTTGCGCCGTTACGCAATCGGGTCAAGAAATCTGCTATTGGGTCTGTATACATCTTTTAAACTTTAAATAATAATTTACCAACTTGACTTTTTAACACCAGGAATCAAACCGGATAAAGCCATCTCACGAAATGTTACTCGCGATAGGCCAAATTGACGCATGTATCCGCGAGGGCGCCCGGTTATTTTACAACGGTTGTGAAGGCGAACAGGAGAAGCATTTTTTGGAAGTCTTTGCAATCCTACATAATCTCCTGCTTCCTTTAAAACTTTACGTTTTTCAGCGTATTTAGCAACTACTGCTTGTCTTTTACGCTCTCGCGCTTTCATTGATTCTTTTGCCATGTGTCTATTTCTTAAAGGGCATACCAAATTCCTGGAGAAGCGCTTTGCACTCCATATCTGTTTTTGCACTTGAAACAAGTGTTATATCCATTCCGGATATACGATTTACTTTATCAATTTCTATTTCCGGAAAAATAATTTGTTCCGTAATTCCAAAAGTGAAATTACCTCTACCGTCGAAACCCTCCTTGATACCCTGAAAATCACGAATTCGAGGCAATGAGGAAACGAGTAATCTTTCCAAAAAATCATACATTTTGGTTCCACGCAAAGTAACCCTTGCACCAACCGGCATACCCTTTCGTAATTTAAAGTTTGATATATCTTTTTTTGACTTAGTCGGAACCGCTCTTTGCCCAGCAATTAAAGTCATTTCTTCTACTGCTGCATCTACCAACTTTTTGTCTGCCACAGCAGCACCAATTCCTTGACTTAAAACTATTTTTTTAAGTCTCGGAACTTGTAAGTTATTCGAATATCCAAAACGTTCCTTCATCGCCGGAACAACCTTATCGTAGTATTCATTTTTTAGTTTTGTTCCCATATCTAGATTGTATCACCTGTTTTTTTCGAAAAACGAACGAATTCTCCTTTATCATTCAACTTTCGTCCAGTACGAGTTGGATTACCACTCCCTTCTACCAACATCAAATTAGAAATATGAATAGGAGCTTCCATCTTCGAGATTCCTCCTTGTGGACTATTAGCTGAAGGCTTTTGATGTTTAGTGACCATGTTTAGTCCCTCGACAACTGCCCTGTGCTGTTTTGGTATCATACGAATAATCTTACCGGATTTCCCTTTCGAGGTTCCCGCTGTAACCATTACCGTATCGCCTGTTTTAATATGAAACTTTGCCATCTTTTTTTTAAATTCTTAGAGCACTTCTGGTGCTAGGGATACAATTTTCATGAATTGCTTGTCTCTCAACTCTCGAGCAACAGGTCCAAAAACACGAGTACCCCGCATTTCACCTGTTGGATTCAAAAGAACACAAGCGTTATCGTCAAAACGAATGTATGATCCGTCAGGACGCCTTACCTCTTTCTTTGTACGTACAACAACAGCCGTGGCTACCGTACCTTTTTTAGCTCCACCTGATGGCATAGCATCTTTAATCGTAACAACGATTTTGTCACCCAAACCTGCGTAACGTCGTTTTGTACCTCCTAACACCCTAATGACCAAGACTTCCTTGGCACCGGTATTATCCGCAACTTTTAATCGTGATTCTGTTTGTAACATTTTACTTTGCTCTTTCCAATATTTCTATTACTCGCCAAACTTTTGTTTTACTCAATGGACGTGTCTCCATAATTTTAACTGTATCACCACTATTACAATCGTTTTTCTCGTCATGGGCATGAAATTTATTACTGTATGTAACGAATTTCCCGTACATGGGATGCTTAACTCGTCGAGATACCTTCACCGTCACAGTTTTGTCCATTGAACTACTCGTGACTATACCGATTCTCTCTTTTCTCAAATTTCTTTTGTCTTCCATCAATTATTTAGAATTACGATTCGACATTTCCATTGTTAGCCTTGCAACAATTTTTCGTGTGCTTGCTATTCGCATGGGGTTCTCTAAGGGACTGATACGATTTTTTAACTTCATGTCGTCAAGCTCTTTTTTCAAATCATGAAATTGCTTTGATAGCTCTTCTTCACTCAGGTTTCTAATTTCATTCATCTTCATAATAAGTGTAGATTAAGAGTTAGTAACTAAATCTCTGCGTGTAACTAATTTTGTCTTGACCGGTAATTTCTGAGCTGCCAATCTCAACGCCTCAATTGCCACTTCCTTGGAAACACCATCGCACTCAAATAAAACCCTTCCAGGTCTCACGACGGCCGCCCAATATTCTACTGACCCTTTTCCTTTACCCATTCGCACTTCTAAAGGCTTTTTTGTAATCGGCTTATCTGGGAAAATTCTAATCCATAATTGTCCTTCACGTTTCATATATCTCGTCGCAGCAATTCTCGCAGCTTCAATTTGTCTGGCAGTCATCCAAACTTCTTGCATCGATTTGATACCATAAGCTCCGAAGGCTAATGTTGACCCTCGCTGAGCATTACCTTTCATTTTACCTTTGAAGGTCTTTCTAAATTTTGTCTTTTTCGGTTGTAACATATCTCCTTATGAATTATGCTTTTCGGTTATTGCGCCTGTCATTATTGTTTCTTCGATCTCCTGCATTTGAGCGACCCTTGGAGTTTCCTCCACCAGTAGCACCCGATTTCGATCGGCTTGAAATACCAAGAACGTTATTTAGATCACGCTTACCATAAACCTCCCCTTTCATTATCCATACTTTGACACCAATCCTTCCATACGTAGTGTGAGCTTCTGACCAATGATAATCAATGTCTGCACGAAACGTATGCAGCGGTGTCCGACCATCTTTAAACTTTTCAGAGCGAGCAATTTCAGCACCATTAAGCCTTCCACTTAATTGGACCTTGATACCCTCAGCTCCCATTCTCATTGTCGAACCTATACTCATTTTAACTGCTCTCCTAAAAGAAATACGGCCCTCAATTTGACGAGCAATCGAATCTGCGACTAACTTTGCATCCAGTTCCGGTCTTTTGATTTCGTGGATATTAAGCTGAACGTCTTTTTTGGTAAGCTTCTTTAATTCCTCACGGAGTTTTTCAACCTCTGAGCCTCCTTTACCAATGATTACACCAGGACGAGCAGTAGCGATGGTTACGGTTACTAACTTTAAGGTACGTTCTATAATGATTCTCGAAACGTTCGCACGAGATAAACGGGCGTGTAAATATTTCCTGATTGCAGCATCTTCTGCCAATCTCTCGCCATAATTTCTACCACCAAACCAGTTAGAGTCCCATCCCCTGATGAAACCTAATCGATTACCAATTGGATTCGCTTTTTGACCCATTATTTAACTTCTTTAACTTCTGTTTGACTTAAATTTTCGACAGTGTAGACTTCACCCACAACGATAGTGACATGGTTTGATCGCTTTCTAATTCGATGTGCGCGACCTTGCGGAGCTGGCTGAACACGCTTTAGCATTCGACCACTATCGACGCTTATCCTTTGCACAATTAGTTCTTTTTCGTCCATCGAAACACCTTCATTTTTTGATTCCCAATTACTCAAAGCAGAAACTAACAATTTTTCTAATCTGATAGATGCTTCTTTACCACTGTTTTTCAACGCAAATAAAGCTTTTGAAACTTCCATTCCTCTTATCATGTCGGCAACCAAACGCATTTTTCTCGGAGAGGTAGGACAATTATTGAGTTTTGCAGATGCCACATTTTTTCTAGCTTCTTTTAACTCCAATGCTTTATTTTGTTTACGAGAACCCATAATTTATTTTTTACCCTTATCTTTTTTTCCAGCGTGACCACGAAAGGTTCGTGTTGGAGAAAATTCACCTAATTTGTGCCCGACCATATTTTCTGTGATATATACAGGGACAAATGTTTTACCATTATGAACGGCAATAGTTTGTCCGACGAAATCTGGACTAATCATCGAAGCCCGAGACCAGGTTTTAATAACACTTTTTTTACTCGAGGCTGAATTATCAATTACTCGTTTTTCCAGCTTATAGTTTATAAAGGGGCCTTTTTTTAATGATCTTGCCATAAGTTATTTTTTCCTTTTTTCAATTATATAACGATTACTTTCCTTTTGTTTCGCTCGTGTCTTGAATCCTTTTGCCGGGATACTATTACGAGATCTAGGGTGGCCTCCAGAAGCTCTACCCTCACCACCACCCATTGGATGATCAATCGGGTTCATGGCTACACCTCGAGTTCGCGGACGCCGACCGAGCCACCTACTTCGACCAGCCTTGCCTCCTACAATTTGAGCGTGATCGCTATTCGATACTACCCCTACAGTAGCCATACATTCGACTAAAATCATTCGAGTTTCGCCTGAGGGCATTTTCAATGTCGCATACTTACCATCACGAGCAGCTAATTGAGCAAAGGAACCGGCAGATCGAGAAATAATTCCACCCTGACCAGGTCTTAACTCTATATTATGAATAATCGTCCCCAAGGGCAATTCCGATAACTTCAAGGAATTTCCTAGTTCCGGAGACGCTTCGGGGCCGGAAACAATTTTTTGATCAATTTTGAGGCCATCTGGAGCAAGAATGTAGCGCTTTTCTCCATCTGCATATGCAACCAAGGCAATGAAAGCTGATCGATTTGGATCATATTCTATTGACTTCACTGATGCTGGGATACCAAATTTTTCACGTTTGAAATCGATAGTACGATAACGTTGTTTTGCACCGCCACCGATATAGCGCATGGTCATTTTTCCTGAATTATTGCGACCCCCACTCCGTTTTTTTGACTGGGTTAGAGACTTTTCAGGTGAACCTGTAGTGATGCCATTGTAATCATTAACAACGCGGAAACGCTGACCCGGAGTAATTGCTTTTAATTTTCGAACACCCATTTTTAGTTATAGATTAGAATAAAAATCAATGGACTCTCCACCTCTAACGTCGACAATTGCTTTTTTGTAAGCCGGCTTATTACCTGATAAAGTCCCTGCTTTTGTGTAACGCACAACTTTTTTCGCAGGCACAATGAGAGTACGAACATTCTCAACATTCACGTTATAAGCAGCCTCAACTGCCTTTTTGATTTCAACTTTGTTGGCTTTTCTCATGACAACAAAAGTGTACCTATTCATTGTTTCAGAATCTGCAGATGCTTTTTCGGTTATGACCGGTCGAATCAGTATACTTTTCATTATTTCGTCATTAATGCCGTTTCAATTTTCTCTATTGCATCTTCAAGCAAGATCAATGTGCCCGCATTAAGAATAGAATAAGTATTTAATTCTGAAGCAGTTACAACATTTGACCCCTCAAAATTGCGGGATGACAAATATACATTTTTATCTGACTCAGGCAACACAACCGTACATTTCTTTTCTGAAAACCCTAATGCCTCTAAAACAGTACTGTATTCTTTCGTTTTCGGTTCCTTAATAGAAATTTTATCTACCACAAAAATTTGATCCTCTGCAGCCATCATACTTAGAGCAGATTTACGAGCAACAACTTTAAGCTTTTTATTTAACTTAAAACCATAATCGTGAGGCCTTGGCCCAAAAACTGTACCTCCACCTCGGTACAAAGGAGACCGCATACTTCCGTGTCGTGCTCCACCCGTACCCTTTTGCTTGTGTAGTTTTTTTGTGGTTCGAGAAATTTCAGATCGTTCTTTGGCTTTATGAGTTCCTTGTCGCTGGTTTGCCAAGTATTGTTTAACATCTAAATAAACAGCATGCTCATTTGGCTCCACTTTAAATACATTATCGCTAAGGGCAACTTTTCTACCTAGATCTTTTCCTTTTTGGTTAAAAATTTTTACTTCCATTATTTCTCGACAATTAATAGTGACTGCTTTGCTCCTGGAACGGATCCCTTTACAACCAATAGATTTTTTTCTAGATCAATTTTCAAAACCTGTAGGTTTTGAATCTTAACTCTTTCGTTCCCCATTCTTCCACCCATTCGAGTGCCCTTGAAAACTCTTGAGGGATCCGAGCCCGCTCCAATTGAACCAGGTGCTCGTAATCTATTATGCTGACCGTGGGTAGCCTGGCCTACTCCCGCAAAACCATGCCTTTTCACAACCCCCTGAAACCCTTTTCCTTTTGAGGTTCCCGCAACATCAACATATTCTCCCTCGCTAAACATATTGACTGTCAATGTATCTCCCAAAGAAACTTCATTTTCATCAAAATCACGAAATTCAACATGTTTTTTTTGTGGTTCAGATTTCGACTTTTTAGCATGCCCTACTTCAGATTTAATTGGACGCTTTCTAGTTCCAAAAGCCATCTGTACAGCAGCATAACCATCGACATCTTTTGTTTTAATTTGGGTCACCAAACAGGGTCCCAATTCGATGACCGTACAAGGATAGTTTTTTCCATCCTCGTCAAAGATGCTGGTCATTCCGATTTTCTTGCCAATTAGTCCGGGCATTATATTTACGGTTATGAGATTAAACTTTAATTTCTACTTCAACACCGCTGGGCAATTCCAACTTCATCAAAGCATCAATTGTCTTACTGGAGGATGAATATATATCCAGCAAACGCTTGAAGCTCGAGAGTTCAAATTGCTCACGTGCTTTCTTATTTACATGAGGCGAACGAAGAACAGTATATATGCGCTTGTTCGTTGGAAGAGGAATGGGTCCGTTAATAACAGCCCCAGTGCTCTTTACTGTCTTTACAATTTTCTCAGCGCTTTTATCAACCAACATATGATCGTAAGACTTTAGTTTTATTCGAATTTTTTGACTCATAATACAACAATAAAAATTACTTACTTCCTTTTACATTTTCAATCACCTCTTCAGAAATACCTTTTGGAGTCTCAGCATAATGACTAAATTCCATAGAGGAGCTACCTCTACCAGAGGTTATTGTTCTAAGAGTAGTAACATAACCAAACATTTCGCTCAGCGGAACCTTCGCGTGAACAACTGAGTCACCATCTTTAGTATCCATTCCTTCAACCATACCCCTTCTCTTGTTTAAGTCACCAACAACATCCCCCATTGAGTTTTCCGGCATGACGACTTCTATTTTCATTAAAGGCTCAAGAATCATAGGTTTCGCTTTTCTAGCAGCTTCTCTAAAACCTAACTTTGCAGCTAACTCAAAAGATAAGGCATCTGAATCAACTGGGTGAAAGGATCCATCTTCAAGTGTAACCTTCATCGAATCAACACCATAGCCAGCAAGTGGACCGTTAGTCATAGCATCCTTAAAGCCCTTCTCCACGGCAGGTATAAATTCTCTAGGAATATTACCCCCTTTGATTTTATTAATAAACTGCAAGCCTCCAGCTTCGTGATCTTCATCCGCAGGACCTATTTTGAAATCAATATCCGCAAACTTACCACGACCCCCTGTTTGTTTTTTATATTGCTCACGATGACCTGTTTCAGCGGTAAGAGCTTCTTTATACTGAACTTGAGGCGCTCCCTGATTGCATTCAACTTTAAATTCTCTTCTCATCCGGTCAACAAGAATATCTAAATGAAGTTCTCCCATTCCAGAAATAACAGTTTGTCCTGTTTCTTCGTCAGTAGCAACCCTGAAGGTGGGATCTTCTTCAGCTAATTTTGACAAGGCAACACCCATTTTATCCATATCCGCCTGGGTTTTTGGTTCTACAGCCAACCCAATTACCGGATCTGGAAAAGTCATCGATTCTAAGACAATTGGCCTCTTTTCATCGCTCAAAGTATCACCAGTTCGTATATCCTTAAACCCGACTCCCGCACCAATATCACCCGCCTCTATCGAATCAATTGGATTCTGCTTATTCGAGTGCATTTGAAAAATTCTCGAAATCCTTTCCTTTTTTTCAGTTCTTATGTTTTTTACATAAGAACCAGCATCTGTCTTACCCGAATATACCCGGAAAAAACATAATCTTCCGACGAAAGGATCCGTGGCAATTTTAAACGCCAAGGCTGAAAAAGGTTCTTTTGAGTCTGGCTTGCGCATCTCTTTTTCCCCCGTATCA
>TARA_Y100000385_G_scaffold287233_1_pt1 | contig 18910 bp, 14 predicted proteins | sample TARA_Y100000385 | Tara Oceans TARA_Y100000385 (sample SAMEA2620980) | marine metagenome | biome: marine biome (ENVO:00000447); feature: surface water layer (ENVO:00002042); material: "saline water (ENVO:00002010), including plankton (ENVO:xxxxxxxx)" | depth 5 m
CTGTGTCTTCTTCACACACCTCTTCTTCTGTTTCTTCTTCATACACCTCTTCGTCTGTCTCTTCTTCACACACCTCTTCTTCTGTCTCTTCTTCACACACCTCTTCTTCTGTTTCTTCTTCACACACCTCTTCTTCTGTTTCTTTTTTATATACTTTTTCATTAATTTCTTCATCTGCAATTTCTTCATCTGCAATTTCTTCTAGGTTTTCTTCTGAGTTTTCTTCTAGGTTTTCTTCTGAGTTTTCTTCTGAGTTTTCTTCATATACTTTTATATCTTCTTCTGTTTCCACATTATCTTCTTCATATTGCATTCCTTGAAATACCTTTTCAAGAATACCTGCATATGCATTATCTTCACTTATATCTATTATAATATATTCACCATCATTAATATTATCTAAAGAATGATCTAGCTTATTTGCATATTTGTTTATATCAAAAAAATTAGAATTAGAATTATTCTGCTGATGTATTGTCATTAAAATAAATAAAGGTGTTTGATATAAAGCATTTTGTGCATTTATATATGCACCATTATCTAATGCCCAAGTAATCATTTGATACAAATTATTTGATGCATATTTATGCAGACAAGAATTACCATCAATATCATAGTGATTAATATTAACTTTACAGGATAAAACAAAATCAGCTATTTCAGAATTTATAACATTGAACAATAATGTTTGAGAATATTCATTGACTATATTAAAATCATAACCTTTTTCTTTTAATTTTTCCACAACAGTTATATTTGAACATTTACTGGCAATAGTCGTAGCTAATTTGTGATTTTCATCCATAACATCAATTAACTCAATATTACCAGATTCAATTGCATAACAAAAAGCATTATATCCTTTTTTATTTTCTATATCTTTCTTTGCTCCTTTTTCTAATAATATTTTTACTACTTCTATATCACCTGCTTCACATGCAGTCATTAAAGGTGTCATTTCATTTTGTAATTCATTTAAATATATATCAGTTTTATTGATAACCCATTTTATACTTTCAATATGTTGGCTCTGTACAGTACATAATAATAATAATTTTAAATCAATCTTTTTATCACATTGTTTATATAAATATTTCATAACATCGATACAACCTAATTTTGAAGCATAAATTAATAACTTTTCTTTAAAATTTTGTGTATTTAATTCCAAAATTAATTCATTTAATTGAATTAATAATTCAAATTTATTTTGTAATATTACTTCCTTGAATAATTTTTCAATTATATTATCCTTTTTAATATTATAAATAATATTAATTACAAACTTATTATCTGATATAGAAATTATATGATGTATAAACGTATTTCCATTAACTGTTTTGGGAAAATAATTAGCTTGATCAATATATTTTAATGTTTTTTCAATATCTTTATTTTTTATTAAAGTATGCAATAATGGTTCTGGTATAAACCACGGTGTTCTACAAAAAGGGCATGCTGCTTCTTTATCTGAACACGCCATTTGTTCAGCACAAAAATGACACATTGTATGGTCACAATTCATTTTAACAACATCCCAAAAAGTAGATTCACAAATTAAACATGACATGGGTTACTTATATTTGTTACAGAAAATAAATTAATGTGACTAGTACAAATATCATCATTATTAGAAATATATTTTTGTATCTATTTTCAAACTTAATATGTTTAACCATATATGTTCCTTCTAACTCAAATCCACATTTACGATAATATTCTCTTACACCTATCCCAGATATATCTGCAATTTCTGTATATCCGTGTTCTAATGCTATTTTTTCTGCCCTAGCTATCAAACGCTTACCAAATCCAATATGCTGAGACTCATCTGTATTTTGCTCACCTACAGGTACCGATAAACCATATACCTGTAACCAAGTAATTGTACATCTATTTTTTAATTCAAATGGCAAATCCATATGCTCAGGATTATCATTAAATCGTAATTTCAAAAAACCATGAACATACCTTCTATTTGGTGTTTCAAATGACAAAAAATATTCTGTGCCATTTGATGCACGATAAGATGTTTCAAATAATTGAGCTTCATTTATATCTAATAGACGACTTCCTGGTTCTCGAGATCTTAACTCCATCGGATGAATACCTTTGTCATGAAATTGTTTTTTTAATATTTGTGCCAAATTCATCTCTTTTACTCCTCCTAATACAGCATTAGCTTCCTCATCTTTTGCATTATATGGCATATCACGAATAAATCTTTCAATACGTGAATATACAGGAGCATTTTGTATGAAATATGAATTCACTTTCATAAAATTATCACGATTAGTTTCATATTGTGGCTTATATCTTCCTTCTTCATAATCTTCAACCAATTTTGATCCCTTTAACACCATTGTCGGATATAATTTATATCTATCACAACGTAAATCCGGATCTTCAAGCATTCGATGAATCATTTTCATATCTTTATCAAATGTACTACCATACATATCTGTCATAATATGACCACATACCTTAAAAGACCACATTCTAAGTAAACGCAAAGCCTCTATTGTATCTTCTATTGTTGCATCTCTTTGATTTAATGCTAAGACATCATTACAAGTATGTTGAATTCCTAATTCAATTGCAGTAAATCCACATCGTCTATAACGAACACATGCTTCGCGTGTAATTAAATCAGGTCGAGTCTCAATACTTAATTCAACAATCCGAGAAGACGCTGTTTCATTTATATGAATTTCTTCTTCCATAGATAATGGCTTTCGAGTTTTAACATCAGGATAAACATTGGCAGAATAAAATAAATCTCTAACTACCCTCTCTTGAAATAATTTTGTATAAGCATCCCATGTACCCCCTGCAATGCGAACAACCAATTTGTTACCTATATGACCCATCGTCTCTAAACCACGCATACGGTCAAAAAATTGCTTACTTATATTATAATTATTTTCAAATCCTCGATCTACAGCAGATTCTCCAGTTCGATATGATTTAGGATGCTTTTCCTCACCATCTTCCGTTTTTTCTGTCGGACAAAATCGACATCGATATGGACATGATCGAATAGGCACTCTGCCTAAAAGAATATGCTTTCCAGATTCTTTTCGCTCAAGAGATAAAATACGATCTTTACCTTTTACTTTTTCATCATTTTTACACTTTCTCAAATAAACAACTTGACGTTTACGAATTTTCTCACATGATACTATTAAATAATCATTATCAATATATGCTATTCCACTTCCCATAGTCGATGCATATTGTTCTAAATCTAATGGACTCTTTTGATTGATAACAGTCAATATAGCATCATATTCACTATTATCATTAGTTTCATTTAATTCAATATCCCATCGTGGAGCATTATTACCTGGAGGTGTCATAATAGTAATTTGTAAAATACCATTAGCCGAACGCTGCAATTTTTTCGTCAAAAAACGATGCAAATCACGATTTTCTTTAATTTTACCTAAGCGCAATAAATGCTGATAAACAACAACCAAACTAGTTTTGCGTAAAGTTTTACTATATTTCTTCTGAAATGGTCTAATTATTTGATTAAAATTTGACTTCGTATTATATTTAAATTTTAATAATTCCTTAATAACATCCTCATACATATCTATATTTTGTGTTGGTATACTACTAATAAGTGGATTAGCATAATCTTCTATGTCCTCTAAGGCACTTATATTTTGAACATTGCACATCTTATATTATTTAACGTGTATTCTGTTTTATAGTAATTATTCATTTCTTTTTTACCTTTTTTCGATGTGCAATATATACTGCAGACATCATTGCTAGATACATCACAGCAGCCCCTGCTAATAAATAACGTGACATTTTTGGAGAACTTGTAATTTCATTTTCTTGCTCATTTTGTAAATTGTTAAACTGTTCTGTAGATGAAGATTTTTCTAAATTATTCAATGTAGGTCTGCATGGAGTATTAAAAGGAGTACTTGGATCACCCATGAAACACCATGTTAATGCACCATTACGATCTACTGCTTTTGACTTAACATCATACATTTCTTTAACACCTTTATAAAATATTTGACCACATGTTATATGCTCTTTTCTTTCATTTGTATTATTAGCAACATATGTTCTCACAGTTTCTAACATTATTTTTAATGCATGCATTGGTGGTAACCATTCTTGAAGAATAGTTGATCCACATGAACAAATTGACCCTCCTCTCTTTTTTATCTGCAAAGATTCAGTTAAACTAATTTCATTTTCATCAAATGATCCCACACTACATGCTACAAAAATACAAAAAGGATACATTCCATTCTCACTATTTTCATTTAAATTATTAACATCATTTACAGAAAAATTAGATGTTGTTATTGCTTCTTCCGTACCATGTCCAACATAACAAACCAAACTAGATCCATCAGAAAACCCTTGACCAACTAACTCAGAACCAGATGGTTGACTTCTATAATTATCATACGGATCAAAATATCCTTTAATATCGTAATTTATATTCTTAAATAATAATAACTCTTGACGAATAAAATCTCTATCAGCCATTGGTTCACCATTCTCATCAAGTAATCCTAATCCATCCCAACCACCTCCTTCACCTGATCCTATCCCCATTATATTATTAATCCAATTTGGACATTCTGCTGAATCATATATTTCTTGATATGTTCTTATCTTGTCTATTTGATTCTGAACATTTGATTTTCTCTCTTGGTCTGTTTTTGCCTCACCAGATGTAATCCTACCAATCATTAATTTAATTTCATTTTCAAATATACCAAAAGATAAATCACTAGCAGCTGTTTCACTATTTCCACCTGTATTTTTAATAGGAAGGTATAAAGGACGTACCTCTTTTTCATTTCCAATTAAACAAACATATTCAACTAAATTTAAATGTTCTATAATATACTTTTTAATACTATTATAAGAAATTGTTGAATCAATTTCCTTCATATAAATAGATAAATTTTGTTTCCTAATATCACATAGTTCTTTGGCTTGAGATTTATATAATTGATGATGTATAATTAACATTGTATAATACAAAGATTATTTATGAACTATCTTTGATAAAATGAAAATTCATGTATTTAGGTAAGTCAAAAAATGTGATTTCTCTTTTTTCTTCTAATTTTAATAATTTTGATAATACTTTATCTAACACAATTAAACGACGATTGTCTGTTTTTTGTAAATCGTTCGCTTTGATATATTTATTAATCGCTGTTGTTACTTCTGTTCTGGCTACTAATGAACCATCTCGTACCTTAAGAAAATCACACATTTCTTTAGATATAGGTGATTCTTTATTAATTCCGCTCTTTATTCTATTAGATCCATTACCTTTCGCTTTTTTCTTCTTCATTAATTTGTCATAGTGTTCTGTCAGTTTCTTTAATTTTTTAGAAAATTGTTTAGCCTCATGCATACTTTGTTTAACTTGTGTATCTATATCTGAAATTGTATTTATTAATGCTGTTAAATCTTCCGCAAGACTAATTGTATTACATGCCATTTATCAAGATTTATTTATTGCACTTATTGTAGTTTTAACCTGTTCATTTTGTAATAAAAATTACATATAAGAACATTAACAGATTATTCGATACTTATTTAGGCACAAAAAATGTACGAACATCTTGAAGATTTTGAAAATGAAAAAGAACAGATTCTTAGTGAAATTAGACATGTATTAGATTTAGTTTTTCAAGTTCTTCTTGAACACATGACACCAGAAGCTTTAATTTATTTTGAAAAATTTGTAAATACAATTAATATTCCAAATTGTAGAGAATATTGTAACAGTTATGAAGAATTAGAATTGTTTAATGATATTGAAAGGATGTCAAAATTTATAGAAATTAATTTTGATGAAGATGAAGAAGAAAATATGGTATAAGTTGATTAAGAGATATGTTTTATATATGTGGAAATCTAATTCTAATTCTATGCTTGGCAAATCAATGAAGCGTAAAAGAGTTTGTGATACTGATTCTGATACAGAAGAAAGTACTTGTTTACCTCAAATTCCAATGAATGGATTATTTGATGCCATGATACCTAAAGGTACTGTACGTGTCGAAGATAATCATATTTATCTTTATAATGACATTACACAAAGTAGTATGGAATCACTTGTAAAAGGTATTCGAGAATTGAATTGTGAACTAGGTTCAATGGCTTTACGGTACAATACAGAACCTAAAATTTACTTGCATATTAATAGTGATGGTGGTGAAGTATATCCAGCACTTGCTGCTGTAGATACAATCATGAAATCTAAAATTCCGGTCATTACTATTATCGAAGGTTGTGCTGCTAGCGCTGCAACTATGATTAGTGTTGCGGGTACAGAAAGACATATGTCAAAACATAGTCACATGCTGATCCATGAAGTTAGAAGCGGGTTTTGGGGAAAGATGGCTCAGATTGAAGAAGAATTTGACAATTTAGAAAAACTTATGGCAATGATTGTTGATATTTACAAAACAAATACCAAGATGAGTGTTAAAGAAATTCATCAAATTCTAAAAAAGGATGAAATGTGGGATCCTGAAAAATGTTTAAAAAAAGGATTAATTGATAAAATTGTATAATATTCATAAAGTTATTTTATGTTTTTTATATAAATGGCTAGTTCAGATATTCAAATGCAAATAAAGGCTATTATGAAAGATGAGACTATACCTCAATCTGAAAAAATGTCTCATATTCAAAAAATATATTCACAACAAAATATAAGTATTGCTAAAGATAATACACCTTGTACTCATTATAAAAGAAACTGTGATATAGAATGCCCTACATGTAAAACATTTCACAGTTGTCATGTTTGTCATGATAATGATATTGCAGACCATAAACTTCATAAACATTTAGTCAATAATATTCGTTGTAGAAAATGTAATCAGATACAAGCTGTTTCTAATGAATGTATAAAATGTAATATTCAATTTGGAGAACAATATTGTAAACCATGTCGTTTATGGGTTGATAAGGATATAAAAATGTATCATTGTAATGATTGCAATATGTGCCGAATAGGTAAAAGAGAAGATTATGTACATTGTAAAAACTGTGATACATGTATGGTGAAAGATCATAAATGTAGTACTTTTTTTAATAAAAAAGAAACAAAATGTCCTTGTTGTTTTGAGAGTCTATATAATTCCAGAAATTTATGGATTTCTATGCCGTGTACTCATTGTATTCATGTCAATTGTATGAAATCTATGTTAAAAAATGGTAATATTGCATGTCCTCTTTGTAAACATAGTATCATTGATATGACTCTTCAATGGACACAATTAAGAAATGAAATTTTACATACTCCAATGCCAGAGGAATATGCAAATAAAATGGTCAAAATATCATGCAATGATTGTAATATAGAATCTGACACATTATTTCATGTTCTTGGTTTAGAATGTAAAAAATGTGGCAGTTTTAATACACAACAACTATAATGAGATATAAGGATACTTTACGTTATATTATATAATGAATTCACTATTTATGATACAAACTAAAGCCAAATTATTTGTTATTGAATCAAAACTAAAAGAAAAATCAGATGATACTACTTTATTGAAAAAAAAGCAAAAATATAAAAAGAAAATAGCTGAATGGACGCGACAAGAGAATCAAAATGCTAATGATGTTACCAATATTATGTTACAAACAACATGGACACGTTTAAAAAAACAACTAAAGGCGGATAGATTATACATATATAGCATGGAACAGAATTTAACTCTTGAAAGTAAAAAAAAACTTTTTCAATTGTTTAAAAAAGATTTAGATGATCGTGTTTTAACAAAGAAAAAAGAGGTTGAATACGATGAGAAAGTTGGAAAAATTACAGCACTTATAAATATTGATAAATATATTGAACAAATAGTTAATGCTAATTAACAACATTTTTTTTTTGCTTTCTTTTGTTTTTGTTTTTTATGTTGCGATTCCTGATTTTGCCATTGTTCTTGTATTTGTTGATCATAAAAATTCAACATAGTTTCATCTATTTTTGTAACTTTAACTATAGAAACACTTTGAGATACATATGTCATTAAATATTGAGAACAACCTGTTATTGATGTTATAATCATATTAACAGGTATACACAACCTCCATAAAATATGTTTTATTGCATTATTAACTTGCAAGATATCATTATGAATTGAATCTTCATTGTATGTAACTATTGATGATAATCTATATCCATAAACCATACATTGCTTTATTAAAAATAGTCTATAAATGGATGTTGTTTTTTTCTCTGTTATTGATTCATCAGTACAACATAATATACATATATTTTTCTTTTTATGCATGTAATAATGCACGTTTTTTTCTGAATATCCAACACAACCTAACCAACTTAAAAAATCTGAAACAATAGGAAATCTAAGAAGCTGTTCTGGAATCATCCAAATAATTGTTGAATCAGATATTATTTTTTTAGTACCATTAGGACTTCTTTCAGCATGTAAATATTCTAAAATATTTGAACATATACCCCATATAAAGTATCCTAACCCTAGGTAGCTTTTACTTCTCCATATATATAATGTTGCTTCGCAATTATGATCTATATCATTCAATATTCTACCTTTTGGAAACCATTGCGTTAACCGTAATGATATAACAAACTGACGAAATGTTTCCCAACGTTTAGCTGGAAACCAGTATCTATAAACAAAATAGATACTAAAAAACCAAGATAAATTAAACTCTATATAATGCCTAAACCATGTTAAATGCCAATAAAATAAAATAGGTATTAACCAAGATCCAATATATATTGACTTATAAAGTAAAACGCCCAACATCTTTTATTGAACGAAAAACATAAAGTGGTTTTAAACTAAAATTATAATAAATTAAATTGTATTCAAATACAGCATTATTTGAGTTTACATGAATTTATTATATGTAGTAATATTAAGAATATGGGAGTGCAACGTTTACAAACATATATAGAAAAATACTCCTTAGGTAAAAATATATCATTAAAATCATATGGAGCGAAAGGATTTAGAATAATTATAGATGGAGATAGTGTAAGTTTTTTTTTATATGAAAGTGCATCTCTACCAAGAATATTTGGTGGAGAATATTTTGAACTTCGACAATATATTGATAACTTTTTCAAAACATTAAAAGATTCTGGTATTGAAATGACTGTAGTTTATGATGGTATACCACCTGAAGAAAAACGTAGTACTATACAACAAAGACGTAAAACAAAGTGTAATAATAGTTTATTACTTTGGGATAATTTAGATAATTATTCAAGTGACGATCAAGTACCGATTACAAGACCTGGTTTAATTCGTAATGTTATGATTGAAGTTTTAAGAAAATATAATATTCCTGTTATTCATGCTGAAAATGAAAATGATGATTTAATTGTCAATATTGCTAAAGAACAATATTTTGATGCTGTATTAGCTAAAGATACTGATTTTTTAATATATAATATTAAAGGATATATCCCTGTACATTTTCTAAATATTTCCTCACCTAATCTAAATGCTGTTATTATCACCAGAAATGATATATGTCGTCATTTTAAATTACAAGCAAAAATGTTACCGCTATTTGCATTTTTAGCTGGTAATGATGTAACTCATGGTAATGTAAAAATAACTGAATGTATCAAACGTTTACATTATCAATTACAACCAAATATTTTATATAATTTATCTAAATTTATGCAACACAAAATGGATAAAATTATGCAAATTATAATGCAAGATATAGATATTATGGAAGGTATGTTAATATGTTATAAAAAGTATAATTGTATGTTATCGAATAATAACAAATTCTTTTTAGAAGAACCATATTATAAAGCATATAAAGAATTACATCTTGAAACAGAAGTAGCACTTTTATTACAAAGAAAAGTAAGATGTTTTACAGGTTCTTTTTCTGGATTTCATTTATGTTTACCTGAAAAATTAGTAGAATGGCGTATAAACGTATATGGTACTATTTTAAAAACACCAATAGATGAATATTTTTGGACAATGCAAACAAAAAATAGTTCATCAGAAATAAATAATGAATATGCAACACCTGTTTGGAAAAAACATACAATTATACCAAATCCTAATTTTTATAATAAAAATAAATCAATTACAACTTTATTAGAATGTTTAAAATTACCAACTGATTATTTATCTTCTATAAAAAATATTTTTTGGTTACCTTTATTGTCAATTAAGCTAATGACAAGGATTTTAAAAGTTGAATCGCATGATATTGAAGCTTTGATTTATCATATTATATATATATCTAAATATTCACAAATGGAAATTAACAAATGTTGTAATCCTGATAAATTGAGTAGAAATACTTTAGAATTAATGGACTGTTATTTATCTTGTATACAAGAAATCATATTTTATAATCAGTGTCTACTTTTTCCTATTCAATTTGATAGAATATCTGAGTTTTTTAGAGGTCAATTATTTTATGCATTTCATCAAAAACAAATTATTTATGAAATACCACATCCAACTGCAGAACAAATTATAGATAAAATATTGAAAAATTAATTTTTTAATCATATAATTATATAAAATCAAATTTAGAACATCTTATAAAGATGGCTAAACAATCGCAAATAGAAAATAATTTACAATTACTTTTACAAGATCCAGATAATGGCAATTCTATGTCATTATCTGATTTAGAAGATGTAATTGGACATTTAAATCGTGCTTACAATAATGGACAAAGTTTAATTAGTGATGATCATTATGATATTATAGCAGCTATTCTTGAAAAAAGAAAACCAAATGTTGCTTTATATCGTTTAGGTACTGATAATAAAGGTAAAAACAAATTATATGGACCACACTGTCCAAGCGCAGATAAAGTAAGATCGCAAAATGAAATAGATAGATTTATAAAACGTCAAAAAAAAGAAAAATATATATTACAACATAAATTAGACGGCATTTCAGGACAACTTTCATCAACTACATTTCGTACTCGTGGAGATGGTGCATGTGGAACTAATATTACACAATGGCGTGAATATATTATTGGAATAAATAATATTCCAGACGGATACTATGTTGGTGGAGAATTAATTATATCAAAAAAAACATTCAAACGATATTTCTCTAAAAAATTTGTCAGTGCGCGTGCAACAGTATCCGGTATGGTGGGTCGTGAAAAATTAGGAGAAGATGATATTAATTTATTACAACATGTCCAATTCTTAGCATTTGAATTAATACCACCAGAAGGAGAAGATTCGCTATCACCATCAGAACAAATGAAACAATTAAAGAAAATGGGATTTACTTCTCCTAAATGGTGGAAAACTTCTATTGATGATTTAACTTATGAATATTTAGCTGATATTTTTGAAAAAGAAAGACAAAAGGCAGAATTTGATATTGATGGTATTATGATAATTACTGATGCACCATATTCTCGTATTACGGATGGCAATCCTACTACATCTGCAGCATTCAAAACTTTATTGAAAGATCAAATTGCTACAACAACTGTTATTGAAGTTGTATATAGTTTTTCTAGACACGGTGTACCTGTACCCACAGTAATTTTTGAACCAGTACAATTAGGCGGATTTACAATTCAACGCGCGACTGGGCATAATGTTGACTTTATTGTCGATAAAGGTATTGGACCTGGTGCTGTGATTGAAATTGTACGTAGTGGTGATGTTATCCCATATATCAATAATGTTATTCAGCCTGTCAAACCAACTTTACCACCAAATAAAGATGTTTCTGCTGATGCAGAGACGACAGTTAAGAAAATAGAGTTCTTTCTTAGAACTATTGGTGTTGAACGACTTGGTGTAAAATCAATTAAAAAATTAGGAGAATTAACTCTAGGTCAAGTTTTAGAACTTAACGAAGATCAATGGATATCAGCTTTAGGTGCAAAAGCTGGACCAGATGCAATGAAAAGAATTGCAACAGCTATATCTAAAATACCACTTTTAGAGGCGATGGTTGGTTCGGGTTGTTTTCCATCTGGAATCGGACACAGAGTTCTACTCAAAGCTAATATTGCGGAAAATATGGAACTATCAGATGATAATTTAAAAACTACACTACTTGAAATTGATGGAATTAAAGAAAAAATAGCTATTAAAATTGTCGAAGGAGTAAAGTGTTTTAAAAAATGGAGAAATGAACATCCAATGATTAATATTGTAAATCCTACAATATCTAATAATAAAAAGAAGGTAACATCTAAAGGAAAACTTCATGGACAAGTATTTGTTTTCAGTGGCTTTCGTGATGCAAAACTTCAAAAACGAATAGAAGAACATGGTGGTGTTGTAAATAACTCTGTATCAAAAACAACAACAATTTTAATCATCAAAGATCGCAATCAAAAACCTACAAAAAAAGTCCATGATGCGGAAATATTGCAAGAAAAAGGATATAAAATAAAAATTAAGTATTTAGACGATCTAGATTTATAGATATATTTATTTTGTTTATTTATAATATTAATGGATAACATTACTATTATAAATAAATATGACATAAAATCTATTCTAAAAGAATTTTCAAAATATGATGATTGTATTATTTTTGGAAAAGGTCCTACACTGACATATTTTAATAAAGATAATTATAAAAATACTTTGTTTATATGTATAAATGAATCTATTAACTATATAAAAAAATGTGATTTATTAGTTTGCAATGATTATGAAACATCTAACCATATAGATATACAATATTATAATGAATGTAAATATATCCTAATCCCATATCACCCACATTATCAAGCAAGACCACATGAAAATATTACATATAAAAATATAGTAAGCAAAATAAAATCTCATTTCACAGGTAAAATAATTATTTATAATTTATCAACTTATCCCAAAATTTATCATAATTTTATATCTTTAATTTCTCAAACAACTTCTGTCCATACAGCATTTGAGTTTATAACAAAGTATGTAAAACATATAAAACTTATTAATTTTTATGGGTTTGCTAAAGATAAACAAAATAGAGAAATAAATGTATATAAAAATAAAAAAGATGAAAATGCACATAAAACAAGAATAAATGATTATATACACTGTATTAAAATTTTAAATAGTGATAGACAAATTAACTATGTTATTAATTAGACGATCTAGATTTATAGATATATTTATTTTGTTTATTTATAATATTAATGGATAACGTTACTATTATAAATAAATATGATATAAATCCTACTTTAAATGAATTTTCAAAATACGATGAGTGTATTATTTTTGGAAAGGGACCTACTTTGACGTATTTTAATAAAGATAATTATAAAAATACTTTGTTTATATGCATAAATAATTCTATTAATTATATAAAGAAATGTGATTTATTAGTTTGTAATGATTATGAATCATTTACCCATATAGATATACAATATTATAAATCATTAAAATATATTTTAGTTCCATATCACCCACATTATAAAGAAAATCCACATGAAAATATAACATATAAAAATATAATAAACTATATAAAATCAAAATGTCATCATTTTACAGGTAAACTAATTATTTATAATTTATCAACTAGTGGAAAAATTTATCATAACTTTATATCTTTAAATTCTCGAAAAACGTCTGTTCATACAGCATTTGAATTTATAATAAAGTTTGTAAAAAATATAAGACTTATTAATTTTTATGGGTTTGCTAAAAATACACAAAATAGAGAAATAAATGTATATAAAAATAAAAAAGATGAAGATTTTCATAAAAATAAAAATAAAAAAAATGAATATATAAATCATATTAATTTTTTAAATAGTGATAGACAAATTAACTATGTTATTAATTAAGTTTTGATATAATTTTTACACCTTTTTACATTTAAAACGTCGACTTATTTATAGATTTTCAAAGTGATTTCTTTGATTTATATTTTTTGATTCTGTTGGTAAAACGAGGTTTATCAACTTATTATATTTTTTTGTGCTGACAAAGTTGGCGTTTTAATTGTTAAAAGGTGACACGAATAAGTTCTACAAATTACCTAGTAAAATTACCTAGTAAAATTACCTAGTAAAATTACCTAAAATGATAAAATATTGTATTAATTGGTGCAAATTTTGTAAAAATTCAAAAGTGGGTTTATAGACTGATTTTTTTTACTAAATAATTATATATGAATATCAAATTAGTTGTATTTGATTTTGATGGGGTTTTCACAGATGGTATAACAACAATAGATTTAAATGGAAATGTTATGAAATCTTATAATTGTAAAGATGGAATGGGAATAAGTTTATTAAAAAAAAATAATATAGAAGTTGGTGTTATTTCAGGTTACAAAGAAAATAAATCACAATTAAATATTTTAAAACATTTAAAAATAAAATATATAGGGTTAGGTGTTAAAAAAAAAATAGACTTAATTAAAAAATGGTGTAATGATTTAAATGTAGATTTGAAAACAGAAGTAGCATACATGGGGGATGATTTAAATGATATGCAAATTATTGATGAAGTTGAATTATCAGGTTGTCCAAAAGATGCAATTAAAGAAGTTAAAGATAAAGTTAATTTTAAGTCAGGTAAAAAAGGTGGAAAAGGTTGTGTTAGAGAATTTTGTGATTATATTTTAAATAAAAAAGAAAATAAACTTGGATATTTTGATACAAATCAAATAATAGAACAACCTAATAATTCTGAATGTATTCAAGAAGTAGATAGTAGTTATAAAAATAAAATTCTTCAAGTTAATAATTTAAATGTAATAATACTTGCATCTGATCCAAATTTTAGATCATTGACAACTTGTTACAAAAATTGTTCTATAATTGAATATCAGATCAGAAATTTACTTATAACCGGGATAAAAAAAAGTAACATTCACATTATATGTAATAAATCAAGTAATAATTTTATTTTTTTAGAAGAAATAGGGTGTAATATTTATGATGGAGAATCTAATAAAAGGTCTGGTGAAGTTTTACAAAAAACTTTAAATAAAATTTCAATAAATGAATTTTCTGATTATTTAATAATTCAAGGTCATCTTTTTTTTACAATAGACCATTTAGAATTAGTTTTTAATAAATTAGACAAAAATGTAATATTTACAGATTTTGCGAGTAATACTTTAGAAAAAGGTATTCATATTAATTCTGATAATAATATAATTACGTCATATACTGATAATTTAGATAATATCAATTTCCCATGGAATATATTTTATGGATTTATACTATTAAATAGTAAATTTATAAATAAGTTGAATATAAAAAAGGATTCATGTTTAGATAAAAACTTAATTGATTTGGTTTTTTCATTTTCAAAATTAAATAATATAAAAATAGAAAATGTGAATGTAAGTAATACCTTATTATCAGATGATAATAATTCAAACATTATAAAATTAAAAGGAGGTTCTTATGCCTCTTTAAATAAAATAAATTTAGTAAGAAAAACTGCAACTGGTAAAGGATACAGTAAATTAGAATATGAGTTAAAATTTTTAGAAAATAACATAACAAATGATATTTTAGATTATTTTCCTAAAATTATAAATAAATACAAAGATGAAAAAATAATTTATTTTGATATGCCTTTTTATAATTTTGAATGTCTTCAAAGAGTGATATTAACAGGAAAAATAAGTAAAAATGAGGTCATGGAAGTTTTAGGTAATGTATATAAATTTATTTTTGAAAAATTATTTACAAAAATAATAAGTAATAATGTTGATGATTGGGTTAAAAAAAAACACATAGATAGAGTACTAATTAGATTAAATGAAACAGAAAATTATTCAGAAACTTTCAAAAAAATTATTAATCAAAAATATATTTATATAAATAATAAAAAATATAAAAATATAAGGGAATTGATGAATAGGATTAATAATTCAAAATTTCTTACTAAAATGAAACCTGATTACATGAGACTTATTCATGGTGATTTACATTTTGAAAATATTATGATATATAAAATAAATAATATATGGAAATTTAAATTAATAGATCCTAGAGGTGAATTATCTGGGTCAGATCTTTACTATGATATGGGTAAATTATATCATAGTTTTAATGGATTATATGATTTTATTAGAACTGATCAATTTATTTGCAATTATAATTTTGAAAATAATGAACTAAAAGTAAATTTACATTTAGGTGATAAAGAAATGAATGAAATATATAATTATATTAAATCTGAAAGTATAAAATTATTTAATAATTTTAAGTTACTAAATTCAGATCCATTATGGGAAGCTAAAAGTAAATTTACTGAAGTAATGCACTGGTCATCTGTTTTTCCATTTCATATGCACAATAAAAGCAGATCAGAGGCTTTGTATTTTAAAGCAGTAATACTTTTTAATGAATTTATAAATGATTATGAATATTTATTATAATTAAAAAAATGAATTTTAACTTATTTTTTAATCTTTTGTTAATTTATAATAAGCACATGCTGTCACATAGTCACCTTTAGTATCAATATCAATAGATTGAATTTGATTAACTTGGAACAGATAGGGTTTTGGACCATGGAACCAAATTCTATTTCTAAAATCCCTAAAAGTAGATATTATAACACCATTAGTAAATAATTTTAATGGTTTTAAGTCTTCAGAATTAGAATGTTTTTTGCTAATATCATATGTTAAAGGTCCTTTATTATCTAAAAGATAATGTTGAAAATTATAGACAGTCATTAGACAATCATATTGAGATGAATTTCTATATACTTTATTTAAATATATATTCAATGTATTTTGCAATAATTTTTCATCAAATAAAGGGGAAGTACAGCATGACCACATTAATATATCGTTATCATTTCCTTTACATATATTGCATATATAATTGTAAAATTCATTTAACGACTTACTTTCATTTGCCAATTCTTCTGGACGCTTAATGGCAGTAACATTCATATTTTCTGCCTTTTCAAGCATAATATCTGAATCACTACTTACAATTATTTCATCTATACCGTTAACTTTTTGTAACTGTGAAATTTTATGTTCGAGTAATGTACTTTCTCCAAAAGGTAAAATATTCTTATTAGGTAATCTTGAACTATTTTTTTTAACAGGAATGACTGCATATACTTTTGGTTTAATACTATCTATTAGTTTTTTTGCTATTTTTTCATTAAATCTATTACCATATCCCTTAATTCTTACTTCTTCCATTAGTCTTTCAGAATCTACTAAATTTAAATTATTATGTTCTACAAAAAACTCAGGATAACTTCTATGTATTCCTTTAGAAGCTGATAACATATATTCCGGAGAATATCCCCAATTTCTTTTTTCTTTTTCGGGCTTAATTATATTTTCAATAGATTCTAACATAGGTAATATATCGTAATCTTTATTAAATTCTTTATTTAAAAATTCTACTATTAACTCTGATGGTAAGTTACCAGGTATTCTTCCCATACCATAAAGAGAACCATCAATAATAAAATTTCTATTTAAATTCATATTCAATAAAGTGTGTTGAACCATACCATAAGATAAACTTTGATTTTCATGAAGATGTAAACCTAACATTATATCTTCATTTAAATATTTATCCATCATATTAATTGTTTCTACATATGTTTTAAATGTTAATGATCCAAATGTATCTACAATTGAAACACCTTTTGGTTCTAATTTATTACAATAATTATAAATATCTATCTTTTGTTTATCTGTTAAAGTTGTAACTGCAAGAGGATTAAGATAAACATCAATGCCTTCTTCTTTCGCTTTTTTTACAGATTGATCTAATAAATTCATATTTTCATAATAAAATGCAAAACGAATAATATCAACATATGGTGACTTAACTATTCTTGAAATATCACAATCTTCAACGCGCACCATCATGGAAAATTTACTTTGTTTATTTAAAATATTTTCATTTAAAATATTTTCTAACTCAATAAAATTATTATAATAAGATGTATCTTGTGAAAAATCTCCATTATCTTGTAAAAAACCTATTTCAATTATGTCTATATTCGATTTGACTAAACTACTAATAATATTTTGTATATTTTCTTTCCCAAAGCAACCCTTATTAACATGAGCACCATCACGTAATGTACAATCTAAAATGTTTATCATATAATACATACAAAAATATTTATTTCTCGTTTTTACCGAAACGTATTTTAACTCATTTCAGATTTAAAATGTTCAACCGGTTAAAAGAAAAATATAAAGATACTTAAATAGGTTGGAGTAGTCATGAATATGGATTAGTGACAACTTTTGCTACCGTTACAATTGGTTCAATATGGGTAGAATGTCATATTACTCTTGATAGAAACATGTGGGGTAGTGATCAAAAATCATTAATTGAACCACTAGAGGAAGACTAACTAATCAAAATCATTTTCAACTTACTTATAAACCTGTATATGATTTATTCACTGCTGAACACATTCAGGTCCACTTTGTTGTTGTTGCTGTTGTCTATGCTTTTCCTTACGTCGTGGTCCAGTACCCGGATCTGTTTTTGTTAAGTGTTTACTATCTGTTCCAACTTGTCTTGGTGTATAATTTAGAGATCGAGCTAATGCTAATGGATTTGTAATTTGTGTTGGAAATACAATATCAAATACTACATATAAATCTCCAGGAACTCCTGATTGAGATACCATACCTACATGTGGTAATTTAAATATATCATTCGGTTTTATAACTTCATCGATATGCATTCGTAGTACTTTACCATCAAGATGTTTAAAATCTAAACGAAAACCACATAATGCTTCAGCTAAACTAATACTTTTTTCTATTATTAAATGTTTTCCTTGGCGTTTGAAAAAATCATGAGGTTTTTCACAAACACGCATTTGAATATTATCTTTTTGCATAATACTACCATTTTCAATACCCTGTGGTATTCTTAATTCTACTTTTATATTTTCTCCCATTGG
>TARA_Y100000385_G_scaffold291611_1_pt1 | contig 18906 bp, 14 predicted proteins | sample TARA_Y100000385 | Tara Oceans TARA_Y100000385 (sample SAMEA2620980) | marine metagenome | biome: marine biome (ENVO:00000447); feature: surface water layer (ENVO:00002042); material: "saline water (ENVO:00002010), including plankton (ENVO:xxxxxxxx)" | depth 5 m
GTCCATCCAATGGCCAAATTAAACAGGTTCCAATTTCTTCAGTGGCTGACTACTCCTATAATAATACATATGGCTCTGTGAACAGGAAAGACATGAAACGTCAGCTTACCTTGTACTCTAATGTTTTGGAAGGATATAATGAAAATTTGATCAACAAGCAATTAATAGACTTATTAGCGGGTAAATCACTTCCTCCAGGGTATATGATTAAATTCACCGGGAAACAGCAAGAACAACAGCAGACCCAAGATTTTCTTTCTAAGGCATTGCTAATAGCTATTGCATTAATTACTTTGATTCTTGTCAGTCAATTTAATTCAGTTGTTAAACCACTTATAATTATTATGACGGTGCTATTTAGTACCATAGGTGTGTTTTCTGGTCTCGCTCTCTTTGATATGGATTTTGTCATCATAATGACTGGTATAGGAATAGTTTCTCTGGCGGGTATAGTAGTTAACAATGCTATCGTACTGATTGATTATATTGACTTAATTAAATACAAAACTAGAAAAGAAATGAATTTATGTACAGAAGCAATATTAGACTCGAAAACTGACATTGCATGCATTCAAGAGGGGGGGGCAAAAAGATTAAAACCTGTTCTTCTAACCGCTATCACAACAATATTAGGATTATTACCTTTAGCAACTGGAATGAATATTAATTTCTATAGTCTGTTAACAGAGTTCAATCCTCAGATATTCTTTGGTGGAGATAATGCCTTATTTTGGGGCCCAATGGCCTGGACAGTTATATTTGGTTTAAGTTTCGCAACTTTTCTCACCTTAATTCTAGTCCCAGTAATGTATCTTTTATCTGGTAAAATAGCATATAAGTTCTCTAATCTAATGTCATAAAATATTATTTATAACTATAAAAATGAACCGATATATTTCTGAATTCTTTGGAACATTCTGTCTAGTATTTTGCGGATCAGGATCCATCATAACGAACGACATTAGCAATGGGGACATAAGTCATGTGGGGATTTCTTTAACCTTTGGCTTGATCGTTATGGCAATGATTTTTGCTATTGGAGATATTTCTGGGGCACACATTAACCCTGCTGTAAGTATCGCATTTGCACTCGCGGGAAATTTTAACAATAAACATCTCATTCCTTATATTTTCTCGCAAACTCTAGGAGCTATTTTTGCTTCTGGTATTTTATTTATACTATTTCCAACTCATATTTCTCAAGGAGGAACTTTACCGTCAGGCTCATGTTTTCAGACATTTATAATAGAATTTATATTGACTTTTATTTTAATGTTTGTCATCATCAAAGTATCTAGTGGTTCAAAAGAAATAGGTACACTGGCTGGAATTTCAATTGGTGGAGTAGTGTGTTTGGAAGCCTTATTTGCGGGAACTATTACTGGGGCATCAATGAATCCTGCGAGATCGCTAGCTCCAGCAATTTTTTCAGGAAATATAGACGGATTATGGATATACTTTGTAGCCCCTGTATTTGGAGCTATCGCTGCAGTTTATTTGTGCAAAGTAATTAAAGGATCCTCAAATAACTGAATAGACTTTGATTAATTATTTTGCTTGAGTTTTCTTCCAGATTTTGTAGTCATCTTGTTGACAGGAACGATTTTCAGGAATCTCTCGAAGGGGAGAACATTCTCTAAGACTCTCAAAACAATCATTTGGCAACTTTTGATAAAGATTTGTTCCTTTTTTTTTCCAATTGAGCATTTCTTCACTGACATCCTTGATAATTTTTGCAGGATTGCCGACCAATACTTTTCGATCAGCTACCTTCATTTGTGAGGGAATAAAACACAAAGCCCCTATAATACAATGAGAACCAATTTCACAATTGTCCATGATCACTGAATTCATTCCTATTAGACAATTTTCACCTATTGTAGCTCCATGAATGATCGCGCCGTGCCCAATATGGGCTCCACGCTTTAAATGGACTTTTGTTCCAGGAAACATATGAATTGTACAATTCTCTTGTACATTGCAACCATCCTCAACCTCAATTTCGCCCCAATCTCCTCTTAGAGTAGCACCAGGGCCTATATAAACATCTCTACCTATCACGACATTCCCAGTAACATTAGCTTGTGGATGAATAAATGAGGATTCATGTACTACCGGAACATAACCGTTAAATTCAAAAATCATACAGTTATTATTTAATTAAATATAGACGCAAGATACTGAAATAAAGATTTATTCACTCCTAATAATATGTACATCAATTAACTAAAAATAACAAGACAAAAAAACTAGTTAATCAACTATTTTTCTTTATATTAAATAAAAATAAACTATGAAAAGTTATAAGGTCAAAACCCAGGATCAACTTTCACTCCACGTTCAAAAATGGAACGAAAATATAAAAACTAAAGCAAGCATTTGTATTATTCATGGACTTGGAGAGCACCAAAATAGGTATGCTCACATGGCTAAATTTTATTGTGACAAGAACTTTCAAGTATATAGTTACGATCAAAGAGGTCACGGAAAGTCTGAGGGAAAACGAGGACATACTCCTGGTTTAAAATTTAACTTAAGAGACTTGAAAGACGTTCTCAACACAATTCGTGAAAAAAAACTTTTCTTGTATGGACATAGCTTTGGTGGTAATGTTTTAGCCAATTTCATTCTCAGGAATAAATTACTCTCATTTAAGGGAATCATCTTGTCTGCACCTTGGCTTAAACTTTCGAAAACTCCTAGTTTATTTGATCGAATACTAGCTAGAACGATGAATATTGTATACCCTAGTTTCACCAAAGATCAAAACATAGACCCCACAAGCATCTCAAACATAAAATCAAGCCAAAAATTGTATGATAAAGACCCTCTAAATCACAATCGAATTTCAGCCCGACTATTCTGTGAGTTTTTTGAATCAGGATTATGGGCGCTAAAAAATGCTGAAAAACTAAATACAGAAACCCTTATAGTTCACGGAGACCAAGATGATGTCATTTCCAAAAATGGTAGTATATTATTTGCTAAAAAGTCATTGGGAAAAGCAAAATATAAAATTTTTAAAAATACCAAACACGAGATTCACAATGATTTCTCCCAAAAAGAGCTCTTCGTTTTCGTAATGAACTGGATAGACAAACAACTAATCCCTATTTCCTGAAAAATATAATGACTGAAGGATAGGTAAATGAAGTACTCAAAACATCTGATTTTTGTAGATTAGCAAAAGAAATAAAAGGTGACAAAAATTAATAAAATAAAGACTATGATATTACAAAATTATGCCTTGGGAAATTGGACAGCAGGTGAAGGGGAAGAAACAACTCTTTTTAATGCTATAACAGGCAAAAAAATAGCCAAAACCAGTAGTACAGGTCTAGATTTTGGTGAAATGATGAATTATGCTCGTTCTACTGGTGGACCAGCACTTCGAAAAATGACTTTCCACGAAAGAGGAAGAATGCTTAAAGCATTGGCTCTTCACTTAATATCAGTCAAAGAAAAGTTCTATATACTGAGTGCTCAAACAGGTGCAACAAGAACAGACTCTTGGATTGATATTGAGGGAGGTATTGGCAATTTATTTGCTTATGCCAGTTTGAGAAAACAATTTCCTGATGAAACCTTTTATGTCGACGGAGAAAATACACCACTATCAAAAGGTGGTAATTTTATTGGCCAACATATCTGCGTCCCAAAACAGGGGGTGGCTATTCATATTAATGCTTTTAACTTTCCTATATGGGGAATGCTAGAAAAAATAGCAGTAAACCTTTTAGCAGGAGTTCCCGCTATCGTTAAACCTGCCACTGTAACAAGTTATCTTACAGAATTAATGGTAAAAGAAATTATCGAAATAGGAATATTGCCTGAGGGAAGTCTTCAATTAATTTGTGGCTCAGCCAGAGGAATATTAGACAAGGTAACTTCTCAAGATATAGTAACATTTACCGGATCCGCTTCTACTGGAAGAATGCTAAAAGCACATCCAAATATTATCAACGAATCGGTACCCTTTAATATGGAAGCAGATTCTCTAAATTGTTGCGTGCTCGGACAAGATGTAAATCCAGGAGATCCTGAATTCGATATTTTCATCAAAGAAGTGCAAAAAGAAATGACCGTTAAAGCGGGGCAAAAATGTACGGCTATTAGAAGAATTATAGTACCAGCAAATAAGCTAGAGGACGTTCAAATAGCACTTGGTAAGAGATTGGCTAAAACGACCCTTGGAGATCCAGCAATTGAGGGAGTTCGAATGGGATCTCTTGCTGGAATTGAACAAAGAGAAGAAGTCAAAGAAAAAGTTATTGAACTTTCAAAATCACAAGAAATAGTATTTGGAAGTCTAACTGACTTTGATGTGATTGGTGCGGACAAAGAAAAAGGAGCCTTCTTATCTCCTATCCTTTTTTTGAATGACCAACCTTTTTCAAAAACTGACTGTCATGATCTTGAGGCCTTTGGACCGGTATGTACACTAATGCCATACGAAAACATAGAAGAAGCCATTGAACTCTCAAAAATGGGAAAGGGCTCTCTAGTGTGTTCCATTGTTACATCTGACGATCAAATTGCTAAAGAATTTGTAATGGGTGCCGCAGCCAACCACGGTCGCATACTAATTCTTAATTCGCATTGTGCAAAAGAAAGTACGGGACACGGATCACCATTACCACTTCTTACCCATGGGGGACCCGGACGTGCAGGCGGTGGAGAAGAGATGGGAGGAAAAAGAGGGGTTATGCATTATTTGCAACGAACAGCTATTCAAGGCCATCCAACAAGTATAACACAAGTGACTAATGTTTATCAATATGGAGCCAAAAAAATAGAAAAAGACGTTCACGTCTTCAGAAAACATTTTGAAGAACTTGAGATAGGAGAAACTGTTTTTACTCACAAAAGAACCATCACGGAAACAGATATAGTCAACTTTGCAAATATTTCTTGGGATCACTTTTATGCTCACAGTGATATTACGTCCCTAGACGAAACAATTTTTGAACATCGCGTAGCTCACGGATATTTTATTCTCTCCGCGGCTGCAGGCCTTTTTGTAGATGCTAAAAAGGGCCCTGTACTTTTAAACTACGGTCTAGAAGAATGCAGGTTTATAAAGCCTGTTTATGCTGGAGCTACGATTGGTGTTAGGTTCACAGTGAAAGAAAAAGTCGATCAAGAAAAAAGATCTAAGGAAGATATTGCCAAAGGAATAGTTAAATTCTTAGTGGATGTATATGATGAAACGAGAGAGACAGTAGCCATTGCTACAATTTTAACCATGGTAAAAAAAATAGACCAAAGTATCTAAGAAATGACTGAATCAACCGAATTAGGAAATGTAAAAGTTACCATCTATGACGAAATAGCTGAAATAGAATTTCAGCATCCTCAAAGCAATTCTTTGCCAGGAAATATTTTGCAAAAGCTCGCAGAAAAAATCACTGAACTAGGAGGAAATAAGCATGTGAAATTGCTCCTTCTAAAAAGTGCTGGAGATCGTGTGTTTTGTTCGGGCGCATCCTTTGATGAATTAATTAGTATTGATAATTTAGAGACTGGTAAGAAGTTTTTTAGTGGCTTTGCCAAGGTCATCAATGCTGCTAGAAAATGTCCTAAAATAATCCTTGGCCGAGTTCAAGGAAAAGCAGTAGGTGGGGGTGTTGGATTGGCTGCTGCAGTAGACTATTGCATGGCTACTAAATTCGCTGCAGTAAAGCTAAGCGAATTAGCTATTGGCATAGGCCCCTTTGTAGTTGGACCTGCTGTGGAAAGAAAAATTGGAAAAGCTGCTATGAGTCAACTAGCCATCAATGCTACAGAATGGAAAAGTGCAAACTGGGCAAAAGAAAAAGGCTTGTACACAGAAGTCTATGATTCAATTGAAGAAATGGATGAGGCTATTGAAAAACTTACCCATAACCTATTACAATCAAATCCAGAAGCTATGTCCATTCTCAAAACAGTCTTGTGGAAAGGCACTGAGAATTGGGATGAACTCCTCGATAAAAGAGCTGCAATTAGTGGGAAATTAGTGCTTTCTGAATTTACTAGAAATGCCATAAATAAATTCAAGAAAAAATAAGTATGGCAAAAAAAACAAATCTCTCTCATGATGAATTAAAAAAAGCATTTAAACTTGTTTCTACTGCCAGAGCAATGTCCGATCTATTTGAAAAAAATGCAGAAATAACAGGTAAGTATGTGCATGCTTGCTCCACAGGTCACGAGGCAGTTCAAACAGCTTTAGGAATGCAATTAAAAGCAACAGACTGGGTCTCTCCATACTACCGTGACGATGCAATGCTACTAAGTATCGGTCTGGAACCGTATGAATTAATGCTACAATTATTGGCCAAAAAAGATGATCCATTTTCTGGCGGAAGAACCTATTATTCTCACCCCAGTTTAAATAGAAAGAAATTGCCAAAAATTCCTCATCAATCGTCCGCAACAGGTATGCAAGCTATTCCCACAACTGGAGTCGCAATGGGTCTTCAATACATGGAGCAACAAAATCTAGCGTCAGAATATAGCCAAGATAAGCCAGTTGTGGTCTGTTCCATTGGAGATGCTGCAATGACCGAGGGTGAAATTTCTGAAGCACTGCATATGGCTGCATTAAAGCAATTCCCCATTCTATACCTAGTGCAAGACAACGAATGGGATATTTCTGCACATGCCTCTGAAATTCGTGCAAATGATGCTTCTCATTTCGTAAAAGGCTTTAAGGGCATTGAAATTCGAAAAATAGACGGAAGTAATTTTGAAGAATCATACACCACAATTAAAGAGGTAATAAATACAATTCGCAATGAAAGACGCCCATTCCTGATTCATGCAAAAGTACCACTTTTGGGTCATCACACATCGGGTGTTAGAAAAGAATGGTATCGCGATGATATAGAAGATCATAAAAAAAGAGATCCTATTCCTAGAATGAGAAAAAGAATGTCAACATTTGGCTTTGAAATGGAAGATCTTAAAAAAATTGAATCAGAAGCAAAGGAAAAAGTTGAAATCGACTTTAAGAATGCGCTTCTTGCTGAAGATCCTTCTCCAAAAGATTTATTTCTGCATGATTTTGCTCCTTCTCCGATTAAAGAAGAAGAGGGTGAGAGATCTCCAAAGGGGATAGAAAAAATAATGATGGTAGATGCTGCTCTTTTTGCTATTCAAGAAATTATGACCAAACATCCAGAAGCCCTTTTATATGGCCAAGATGTTGGGCATCGACTCGGAGGTGTATTTCGAGAGGCAGCAACTTTGGCGCATAAGTTTGGAACAGATAGAGTTTTCAATACTCCCATTCAAGAAGCGTTTATAATAGGTTCAACCGTGGGAATGTCTGCCGTAGGATGCAAACCTATAGTAGAAGTTCAATTTGCTGACTATATTTGGCCGGGATTAAATCAACTATTCACTGAAGTTAGTCGTTCATGTTACCTATCCAATGGAAAATGGCCAGTAGCAGCTGTGATTCGAGTCCCAATTGGTGCATATGGTTCAGGCGGTCCATATCATTCTTCATCTATAGAATCAATTCTAACAAATATTAGAGGAATTAAGATTGCTTACCCTTCAAACAGTGCGGATATGAAAGGTTTGATGAAGGCGGCATTTTATGATCCAAACCCTGTAATTATATTGGAACATAAGGGACTTTACTGGTCTAAAATAAAAGGAACTGAGGGGGCAAAAACAATTGAACCTGACAAAGATTACACTATTCCATTTGGAAAGATGAGAGTAGCTTTAGAAGCCGAAAAAATAAAAATAGAACAGGGCAATACTCTGGCCGTTATTACATATGGAATGGGTGTCTACTGGTCAAATACCGCTGCAAAAAAACATCCTGGAAAAATAGAAATTATTGATTTAAGAACACTTGCACCAATTGATAGAGATGGAATATTTAGTGTAGTGAAAAAACACAATAAATGCATAGTTGTCACTGAAGAATCGAAAGGATTCGGATTTGCTCAAGGTTTAGCTGGAGAGATTCAACAAGAGTGTTTTGAATTTTTAGAAGCACCAGTTCGTGTAATTGGTGCAGAAAATCTACCTGCAATTCCACTAAATAGTATTCTTGAAGAATCAATGATTCCAAATGCGAACAAAGTCGAAGCAATTATTAAAGAAATGCTGGAATACTAAAAAGAGTCCAATCATTAGACTGGACTCTTTATACTTGCTGTAGGAGAAGGATTCGAACCTTCACGGAGTGGTTAGTCTTAAGATTTGTACCAAAACCTCCACCCTCGAGACAGGAGGGCATGTCTGCCAGTTTCATCATCCCACATTATTAAATTATTATTGAAATTATAAAAATACCCTTTAAATTAAAAAAAAATTAATAATTATATTTAATTTTTATAAATTTAATAAATAATAAGTTATTTGTTTAAATAAATTATAATAAAGTATATCAAAAATGGATTCAAATTATCAAATTGACAATATAGATCGAGGCATCCTAAATCAACTTATGCAAAATGCGAAAACACCCTATACAGAAATAGCAAAAAAATTAATCGTTTCCGCAGGAACAATCCATGTTCGTATGAAAAAAATGGAAGACGCAGGAATCGTAAAAAAAAGCCGGCCGGATATCAATTACGAACTATTAGGTTATGACATGATGGCATTTCTAGGAATATTCCTTGAAAAAGGATCAAACTATAAAGATGTTATTAACAAATTAAATGAAATACCAGAAATTGTTGAAGCTCATTATACTACTGGGAATTATAGTATTTTCGCTAAAATTAGATGTAAAAACACTAAGCATATGAGGGAAGTTCTCAATGAAAATATTCAAATAATTAATGGTATCCATCGAACCGAAACAATTATATCTTTAGAACAGAGTATTGAAAAGCAAATTATTCTCTAGGTTTTAATAATAGACTCTAGAGCTGTTAAGAAAAATTGGTTTTCTTTAGGCGTTCCTATTGTGATTCGAATACAATGAGGAAGACCAAAAGCAGCGATCAACCTAACAAAAACTCCTTTGTGTAATAACTTTTCAAAAAGCTCTTGGGCAATTTCGGGCTTACCCATATCTATCATAACAAAATTTGCAAAAGAAGGCACATAAGAAATATTTAAACGCTCAAAAACTTCATAGAAAAGTTTTAATTGTTTCCGATTATTGACTACGGTTTTTTGGAGAAAAACATCGTCATCGATAGCACCCTCTCCAGCAGCTTGAGCAATTACTGAAGGCTCAAAAGTCAATTTGACACGCATCAAAGTTGAAATTAAATTTTCCGGACCCATCGCGTAACCAACACGGATTCCCGCTAATCCATATACTTTAGAAAAGGTTCTTATTGTAAGCATGTTTGGATAATTTAGAGAAATACTATTGGGATATATCTCAGAGATTTCTCTAGCATATTCATAGTAAGCCTCGTCTAATACTACAAGCACATCTTTGGGGACCTGAGTCATAAAAATACGAAGATTTTCATCGCTAATCATCGCTCCAGTCGGGTTGTTAGGGTTTGAAAGATAAATGATTTTCGTATTTTCAGTCATCTGTTTAAGCATAGACTGAAGATCGAAATCATAAGTATTTGTTAAAGGTACTTTTTTGCAAAAAGTATCATTTAATTGGGACCAAACATAGATAATTACAAAAGTTCCTTGAAAAGTAAGAACCTCGTCTTTGCCTTGACAAAAAGCACGAATAATATTCTGAAGAAGCCCTTCTGAGCCATTACCAATGACCACTTGATTTGGTTTTACATGGTTTATTTCAGCAATCTTCGCGCAGAGTGAAGTACTTTGGGGATCTGGATATAAATACAAATCGTTTAGAACTTCGCGCATTTTTACTATTGCTTTTGGAGAACAGCCAAAACTATTTTCATTGTTCCACAAAATAGCAGTTTGAGTGAGGCTAAACTCATCTATAATTTGTCGAATTGTCTTCCCAGACTTGTATGCCCTTAAACTTTCAATATTTTGGGGAATTCGGATCATTCAATAGAAATTTAAAGACAACAATTTTAAATAATTTATACAAACATTGTAATCGGATTTTCGAGGTAATCCTTGATACTATTTAAAAAAGCTGCACCCGAGGCTCCATCCACTACTCTATGATCACACGAAAGAGTTAGTTTCATTTTATTTCCTGGAATAACAACTCCCGATTTAACTACAGGTATTTCTTGAATTCCCCCAACGGCCAATATACATGCATCTGGTGTATTAATTATTGCTGTAAACTCGTCGATACCAAACATACCTAGATTAGAAATAGTAAATGTACTACCATCCCAATCAGCAGGTTGGAGTTTTTTATCTTTAGCTTTTTGAGCAAAACGCTTAACTTCAGTAGAGATTTCAGCAAGAGTCTTTGTATCTGTATATCTTACTACAGGAACCAATAAACCATCCTCAACAGCAATAGCTACACCTATATTTATATGGTCATTTCTAAGTATAACATCTTCTCTCCAAGAGGAGTTTATTGTTGGATGCTCTCTAAGGGAAACAGCAGTTGCCTTGACAATAAAATCATTAAATGATATTTTTTGAGCCGACTTGGCATTGATTGCTTTTCTTGAAGAAATCGCATTATCCATATCAACAGAGATAGTCAAATAGAAATGAGGTGCTGTAAACTTCGACTCTGCTAATCTTCTGGCAATAGTTTTTCGCATTTGAGAAACTGGCTCTTCTGAAAAACTTTCTTCTAAAACTCCTTTTCGAACTATATCAGTCTTAAAATTATCTACATCTCTCTTAATTACTCTTCCTCCCTCACCAGAGCCAGAGATTAGAGCTATATCAAACCCTTTATCTTCTGCTAAACGTTTTGCTAGTGGAGAGGCTTTTAGCCTATTACTTTGATATGAGCTTATATCAGTATATAAGGGTTCTACTTGAGCAGAGACGGAAACGACAGATTTAGGAATTTCAGGTGTAGATAAAATTGGTTCGACTTTCACTTGTGGGACTATTTCTTTCTCCTCAGTTACATCAGTAGCTGCTAAAATAAGTTCCTGAATATCCTCGCCTTTCTCTCCTAATATTGCTAAAATACAATCAACAGGAGCTGTTGAAGATTCTTCAACGCCAATATGAAGAAGAACTCCTTCTTGAAAGGATTCAAATTCCATCGTAGCTTTATCTGTCTCGATCTCTGCGAGCAAATCTCCCTCGGAGATAGCATCTCCTACTTTTTTGTGCCATTTAGCCACGGTACCTTCAGTCATGGTATCGCTCAATCGAGGCATACGAACAATTTCAGCCATAATTTTATTCTTTTATAAATGGGTATTCTTCAGCATAAACATTTTGATAAAGCGCATCATTTTTGGGGAAATCTGAAGATTCAGCAAAATCAACTGCATCCTTAATATATGTTTTAACTTCATTTTCTATTTTTTTAATATCTTGATTATTGGCCCATTTTTTAGTTATTATAAGATCAAGAACCTGAGTGATTGGATCGATTTTCTGATATTCAGTTACTTCATCTTTAGTTCTATACTTTTGAGCATCTGACATTGAGTGCCCCTTGAATCGGTATGTCTTCATTTCCAAAAAAGTTGGACCATGTCCTTTTCTGGCTCTATCTACCGCAATACTCATTGCTTCAGCAACAATTCTAGGATTCATTGCGTCAACGGGTTCACATGGCATCTCATAAGCTAAACCTAACTTCCATATGTCGGTATGATTGGCTGTTCTTTCAACTGAGGTACCCATTGCATAGCCATTATTCTCACAAACAAAAACAACAGGCAGTTTCCAATTCATAGCCATATTAAAAGTTTCGTGAACAGATCCCTGACGAACTGCTCCATCTCCCATGAAACAAATGGTAACAGCATCACTTTTTTTGTATTGATCTGCTAAAGCTAAACCAGCACCAAGAGGAACCTGGCCACCCACAATTCCATGGCCGCCGTAAAAGTTGTGTTTTTTTGAGAACATATGCATAGAACCTCCTTTACCTCCAGATACACCGGTCACTTTTCCATAAAGTTCAGCAAGAATATATTTGGGATCGACTCCCATTGCTATGGGCATCACATGATCTCTATAAGCAGTAATCATTTTATCTTTTTTAGGATCAATAGCAAAAATAGAACCTGCTAGGATGGCTTCTTGGCCATTGTATAGATGAAGAAATCCTCTTATTTTTTGTTGGATGTACAAGGCTCCAGTTTTGTCTTCGAACTTTCTCCAAAGTAACATGTCTTTGTACCACTTCAAATAAGTTTCCTTGGTGTATTGTAATTTTCTCATCTTTGATTAAATTTATCGATTGCAAATATAATCATTTGTTTCAAGATTACAGCCCCTTTTTTAAAGCATTAGACTTGAATGAAAATGGAAGTAAATCCTCAATAGAGTTGAACTCTAACACCACATTACCTGGACACATTAAAAGTATTTTAATGGGCTGATTTTGTCTGGATTCATATTCACATATGGATTGCCTACAAGCTCCGCAAGGAGCTAAAATATCCGGCAATGATAGCTTATCCAAATCACAGGTAATAGCCATTACTTTGATCTTTAGATCAGGAAACTGTGCCCCACAAGAAAAAATCGCAACTCTTTCTGCGCACAATCCCGAAGGATAAGCAGCATTTTCTTGATTCGATCCTGAAAAAATAGTTCCATCTTCTAATAATATTGAGGCTCCAACTTTAAACTCAGAATAAGGAGCATAAGCTTTTGATTGCGCTTCCTGTGATTTATTTATTAAAGTTTTGTAATTGTGAGGCAAGTCAAGCCAATCGAAGCGATTGTAAGAAATAATTATATTTTCTTTTTTCATCTTACTAAATTAGGTATTGAATAGCAAAAAGCCTTGAAAATAAATTATATTTTCTGAATAAGGACCACAGCAGAAGCTGAAAGACCCTCCTCTCGACCTATAAAACTTAACTTTTCAGTCGTAGTGGCTTTTAAAGAAATTTGAGAAGGTGAAATCGACATCACTTTAGCCAAGACATCTTTCATTTGTGGAATATATGGATTTACTTTTGGACTTTGCAATGCAATAGTGGCATCTATATTACCCAATTGAAAACCTTCGATTCTTAATGCTTTCATAACATCTTTTAAAAGAATTTTACTATCTATCCCTTTGTATTTTTGATCTGTATCAGGAAAGTGAAAACCAATATCTCTTAAGTTTGCAGCACCTAATATAGCGTCACAAATAGAATGAATTAGTACATCGGCATCAGAATGTCCCACAGCTCCTTTGTAATGAGGAACTAAAATCCCACCTAGCCAGAAATCTTCCGCTTCATCTAAGCGGTGTACGTCATAACCAAAACCTACGCGAATATTCATAATTATTAATTTTTATCCGTCCCATATAGTGCGGCCATATCAAATAGCATGGTGAATCTCAAGGTATTTGCCAAAGGACTTCGAACGCCTTGCGTAGCAGGTAACAAAAAGGCCATATCCAAGGAAAATACATTCATTCTCACACCTACACCTACTGTAAAATACTTTCTAGCTCCTTTGTTTTCATTCTCGTGAAAGTATCCACCACGAAAAGCAAATTGCTTCAAGTACCAGTATTCAGCCCCGAAAGAAAACATAAGTTCATTGAACTCCTCTTGAGCTCCCCCAGGGGCATCACCAAAAGATTGAAACATACCTTCAAGGACTCCAACATTAGGATCCATACCTGCTTCTATTAGTTGATTTCCATCTTGATCTAAGATAGGATCTCCCGAATCATCCACAGCATATACTGGAGGTGTTGGAACCAATAATTTATTGATATCAAAGGCGAAAGAAATAGAATTATAATCATCTAGTTCCATGAATAATTGGGTCCCTACTCTAGCATTCATTGGAAGAAAATATTCCTCTCCAGCATCAGTATAAGAAATCTTATTTCCAACGTTAGAAATATTAAATCCAGCCGACCAATAAGCATCTTTATCTTCAATCTCAAAGCTTTTACTTTGGTAGTAGGAGGATAAATCTACAGCAAAAGCATTTCCAGGTTTTGTGGGTGCCCCGCCAGGAACATTAATTCCTCCTGTAAGATTGGAATAAATATAACGCATCGCTAAGCCTGCAGAAAAGTTTTCTGAAAGCTTCATAGAATAAGCCCCGTCCAATGCAAACTCATTTGGACTAAACTTGGAAATAGGCTGGCCTGAACTATCTGTAAACTGAATTTCTCCAAGAGAAAAATATCGCAGACTACCTCCGATCGTACTCTTAGAATTTATTCGTTTGAAACCAGACAAATAACTTAAGCTGATCTCCGGAACCAAGTCTTGCAACCACGGAGTATATGAAATAGAAAATCCTTTATCCTCTTCAAGAAATGCCATTTTTGACGCGTTCCAATGTATGGAATTATGGTCTGGGGAAGTAGCAACTCCAACATCACCCATGGCACCAGCTCTAGAATCTGGAGCAATCAATAAAAAAGGAACAGAAGTGGAAATTGTATTTAAATTATCAAGATAGTTCTGAGACTGATTTGGAACTACTTGAGCGATTGAAACAGAATATAGGCCAAGACCTAAAAAGGTCAATAAAATCAATTTTTTCATGGACGTATTTTTTTAACAGTCAAATTTATAAATTTAATAACGCAAAACTTATTTAATTAGTACCATTTGATTGGAAAGAATCTTATTTTCCTCCAAAGTGGAATTTTTTACCATAACCTGACAATAATAAATTCCACTAACAAGGGTAGAACCAAAATCAGAGGATCCATCCCAAGTAAAATCCGAATTGGCGTATGAAGAATTAGAAATGGTATTACTCATAGTCTTCACTAATTTCCCCATTTGATCAAATATGCTTAACGAAACTTCCAAAACATCATTAGGACGATTATGTTCAAAATGAATTCTAGTAAAATCAGAAAATGGATTGGGAAAATTCATTAAATTTTCAAGAATTAAATCTGTATCATTAACAACAACAAATTCAGTGAATGCCTCAGAAGAATTGTTGTAGGCATCCCAAACTTTTATTTTAAGTTTATGAGAGCCATCTTCAATGTCAGTGTAAGGATATACTACCACCCCGCTTTTGTATGAATCTAAATCAGCCTCATAAAATTGATTTAGTACTTTAGAGCTTTGGCTGTCCTCATCTAAGGTGGCTACGATATCATGTCCTATTCCGTTTCCAGTTGTATTTATTCCTGATTCATCACTAATAAGCGCATATAGATTCGGGTTTGCATCAGTTAGTCCACCGAAAATAAAATCTACAGAATTCAAGAATAAGTCTACTTGTGGTCCTTGGTCATCATTGCCTGCATTTTCATTGATTCCACCAACAACAAAATCAATAAAAGAGCCTAATGCATCTTGTACATCATCAGAGGCATAGAAAGAAAATTTTCCATTTCCTTCTGTAAAATTAATATCTTTAGGGACAATAAACTCAAACTCAAAAGCTCCTCCATCTACACTCACATTACCGGAATACAAAAGGCTTTGTTGTAACTCAAAATTGAAAGGGTCCAAATAATCAAAATCATTTGTTTGGGTCTGCAAGAGTATAGGCTTATCAAAAACCTTCGGTTTTAGAACTCCGTTAAAGTTTTTAAACTGCTCACCTTGAGAATTTACTACAATTCCGTTTACTCTAACTTTAGATAATGCTTTAATAGAATAAATAGGCAGACCAGTATCTATATCTACTAAGTTTTGAACCAAAACATTCAGTTGAGGAATAGGCAACTTTAAAGCTGGATCTCCAAGCAATGCAAATTTTAATTTGTTGGTTGTCGACAATCCTGAAATATTTAAGTCATTTTTTATTTCTTTTAAAATTTGTCCAAAAGATAAAACTTCTCCTGCCTTTTCAGGAATTGCATATTGATAAAACGATCTAGACAAATTGTTGGCATCGTTTTCGGTGATTGTACGCGTAGTGGAAAATAATGCAATTCCTGCTCCTTCAGAATTTAACAAGACTTGTTCTCCAGCCGAAACCCGATCAGGGTCGTCATACCTTGAGAACTCACATGTTGCAGTTACAAACACAGGAAGATGAAAAAGATTATTCCAAGCATTAATATCATCTAATACGAGTACACGCTCTTCTGCCCAACCAACTTCACCTCCATGTCCATAATAATGAATAATCAAGGCTCCTGAAGAAACTACTTCAGAAATAGCTTGGCGTGCACTAGGATATCTTTGACCTCCTGATGAGGATTCCTGTTTGTAAGCATCTAAGTAAATTTTATTGACATTATAATTATGATAATTTGTATCTATGTCTTGAGCAATTTTATCAATATTTTCTTGCAATCGATACTCCCATGATTCGTCATCTATATCATCTGCAACAAAACAAATATTAGAGCGCCAATCTCCATGCGAATCCGCAGACATATAATGCTCAATTTTGTCAACCATGGCATCGGCTTGTGCAATTGATTGAACAACGATCCTGCCTAATCCAACATCTAATCCATCATTATTAATGGTTTGCTGGGCACCCTCTGGAGGATCAAGAAAACCAAAGAAATCATCAGAACAGTAAGAGGGCCCTAATTTAAAAGAATATTCTGATTGAAATGTGGGAACAAAATTCTGATTTAGTTTATTAGTATTCAAGGAGGAAATGCCTTTGTAGTCAAAACTAGCATCACCAAAAAGAAGAACATTATCAAGGATATCATCTTCGGTATCTGCTTTTTCATACAACATTCTTAGATATGATCTAAGAGCAACTATATCTTGTTTCCCGGAGCTAAACTCATTGTAAATCTGTCTAGTGGTAACTACATGCACAGACATTTGATCTTTTTGGATATGTAATTGAGCTAATCGATTTGCTGCTTCAACAAAATCTGGATGCGTAATAATTACAAAATCAACGGGCTCATGGGCATGTAAATTTTGATTTTCTACAGGGCCGTCAAAAATAGGGCTTAAATAGTTGGTCTGACTTAGATGATGTGCAACAAATATTTTTAAGCCATCGGTTTGTGACTTAAAAATATTATCATCGGAAAGAGACATTGACCTAATAGAGTCTGGATGAGTTACGTCCCAAACAAGAAAAGACTCAAGAGAAGAATTTAATTTAAAAGCAGTCACTGAGGATTCTTCAATAGAGGAGGGCTCACTAAATATAAGTTGCTCGCCGTTAAACATCAAAAAACATTTCGCTTGAATCTCAATATAATCTAGATATGCAAAAGCAGAGGAATTACCATTTTGATCATAGCTAAGATCAATAGAAATGTCGTCTTGATCTGAAATAAATTCTGAAAAAGCCTCTCCATCATCTACATATACAGATGAACTTACTTGAGTACCAATAGGAACTTGAAGTATCTGATTCCCTTGATGAGAAAAATTTAAACTTGATGAGATTGAAGACCGTCCTACCCCTCTGCCAACTATTCGAATTAATTCGGAATCTATTCGATTCTTGAAGTCGAAATTAAAAGTGTGTTGTTCTGAAAATCCTAGATATTCTCCAAACCACTGGCGACCGGAATTTTTTAGGTTTGTATTTTCCCACTCGTAAAATTTACGATCAGTATAAAAGTCAATTTCTTTTCCATGCACGAGTACCTCTTCTTGCATGGGAACTCTTTTGCCATATGAATCTCCAATTCTGAGATAGTAGTAATTATGTGTATCATATATATTTTGGATATGATTAAAAACATTTTCTGAAGAGAGCTCCCATCGATTTGGGGACTCTCCATAAAAAAGCACGAAATCTTCAGAATTAAATATCCCGTCTTCTTCTCCATGAACATAAATTGGATTTTCATGAAGATCATCCAGCCTGTATGACTCATTTAATTCAGGGAGCATGGACCCTCCATTTCCGTATAACTGAATATTTCGGGGATCTACATTAGACATCTTTAAACCAATGTCTGCTAAAAAAGTAGAACTTATTTTGTACACACCATCTTTAGCTACCTTAATTCTATACCAATCTCCATTTGACAAAACTGAATTAGTATTCGCAGTTTCTTCATTAATCTTCAATTCATAATAACTTAGATCAACTGAGTAGCGAAACTGACTTACTTTGAATGTGGAGAAAATAGGTAGGTATGTTAATATCAAAAAAGGAACCTTTCTTTCGTAACTTATGTACCATGATAAGTTTTCCTGAAATAATTTTATTGGCAAGAGTAGTTTTTCATTTGCAGTATAGGATTGTGTTTCAAGAATATCTATCTCTACATTTACAGAGGCTGTATTTTCGGGAAGTCGAATTTTTGTTTTGTAAAGAGGTAAGGAGTTTTCAGAAAAGTTATAAATAGCATTCTGAAAACTCATTACAAACTCTTGAGTCCCTTCAATATTAATAGATTTGGGTTTTACCCAGTCTAAATTGACCTTATGCAAATCTTGACCTTGGCACAAAGCTAATGAGCTGTAAAAACAAATTCCCCATTTAAGAAATTTAAAAAGCTGTTCTAACATATACAATTATAATTAGGTTAGATATTTGTAACATATATAATTGAACGATAAAATTATATATAAATTGTTCAACTTTATAAGGTGTTGTCAGAATTAATTAACAAAATTAGAAAAAATATTATTGTACTAATTAGGGGATAAAAATTTGAAAAAATTATCGTATTATTGTGCTTTATTATATAAAAACAAGCATGATTTCAAAAAGAATACTAGCCTTCGCAATCATTATACTTACAGTATCATCTCAAGTTACTTTTGCTCAAGATGCAGCATTTACTCAATTCTACGCAAATCCGCTGTATTTGAATCCTGCAATGGCTGGGTCGGCATACTGTCCAAGAGTTTCGTTGAATCATAGAAACCAGTGGCCTAGCTTAAAGTCAGCTTTTATAACCAATTCAATTTCATATGATCGCAATATAGAAGCTCTTCATGGAGGTTTAGGTTTGCAAATATTTAATGATATTCAAGGTGAAGGTGCTTTATCTAACACCCAAGTAAG
>TARA_Y100000385_G_scaffold290897_1_pt1 | contig 18892 bp, 16 predicted proteins | sample TARA_Y100000385 | Tara Oceans TARA_Y100000385 (sample SAMEA2620980) | marine metagenome | biome: marine biome (ENVO:00000447); feature: surface water layer (ENVO:00002042); material: "saline water (ENVO:00002010), including plankton (ENVO:xxxxxxxx)" | depth 5 m
TTTAATTTTGGAAGAAACTAAGGAACATATCCCTTTTGAGATCACCAAGGCTCTAATGGAGAGCCTTAAAGAACTCATTGATTCTAAGAATGACACTGCTATTTTAGCGCTCTTAAAAGAGGTGCATTATGCGGATATTGCTGAAATATTAGATGCTCTTAACTTAGATCAAGCTACTTATGTGATCAAGCTTTTAGACAGCGAAACCACCGCTGATATTTTAGCGGAGCTAGAAGACGATGTTCGTGAAAAAGTATTACAAAAATTATCGATTAAAGAAATAGTTGAAGAGGTTCAAGAACTTGACTCTGACGATGCCGCCGATTTATTAGCCGATTTATCCCCTGAACGCAAGCGAAAAGTAATCGCCCAAATGGACGATAAAGAATTGGTAGCGGATGTTCAAGAGCTCTTAACTTACGACGAGGACACTGCAGGTGGATTAATGGCCAAGGAATTGGTGAAAGTTTACCAAACTTGGACGGTTGCAGGCTGTTTAAGAAAAATCCGTGCGCAAGCCAAAGACGTGAAACGCGTACATTCGATTTATGTAGTCAATAAAGAAGAGAAGTTGATAGGAAGATTGTCACTAAAAGACCTTCTAATAGCCAACAATGAAACTAAAATAAACGACATCTACATTCCAAAAGTGGATTCTGTACATGTAGATGAGGCGGCTGAAGAGGTCGCCAAATTAATGGCCAAATACGATTTAGAAGCCATCCCAGTTATCAATGACGCTAAGGTGCTTTTAGGACGTATTACGATTGACGATATTGTAGATGTTATTATTGAAGAGGCTGAAAAAGATTACCAGTTGGCAGCAGGTATTACACAGGATGTAGATGCGGAAGATAGTATTTTTGCGCTCACACGAGCGCGTTTGCCCTGGTTGTTTTTAGGGCTGTTAGGAGGCGTTGGAGCTGCCGTGATTATGGGTGGATTTGAAACTATTATTGAAGATTTTCCAATGATTTTATTATTTACGCCTCTCATTGCTGCCATGGCAGGAAATGTTGGAGTGCAGTCCTCGGCTATTGTAGTGCAAGGTTTAGCCAATGATGAGGTAAGAGGAAGTGTTAATAATCGCCTATTGAAAGAAATGTTTTTAGCCGCTTTAAACGGGGTTATTTTAGCCTTGTTTTTATTTGTTTTTATATGGGCTTGGCAACAAGACATAGGCACAGCCTTAGCCATCTCACTCTCACTTGTGGTCGTTATTATAGTTGCGGGAATTATAGGTACCTTTATTCCGTTATTTCTCCACAAAAAAGGAATAGATCCCGCCATTGCCACAGGGCCATTTATAACCACTAGTAATGATATTTTTGGAATATTGATTTACTTCTCCATTGCAAAACTCATCCTAAATATTTAAGATGAAGGTTTTACATCTTGACACCAATCATCCTTTACTGATAGAGCAGTTAGCAGCCTTAGGGCATACGAATCATGAAGATTTTTCCAGTTCAAAAGAAGAAGTTGAAGCTAAGATCCATCTGTACGATGGCCTCATTATTAGAAGTCGGTTTCGCATTGATTCTATATTTTTAGACAAAGCCACTAACCTTAAATTTATAAGTCGGGTAGGGGCAGGATTGGAAAATATCGACACCGCTTATGCACATACCAAAGGCATTCATTTAATAGCAGCACCGGAAGGCAATCAAAATGCTGTTGGAGAACACGCCCTTGGCATGTTGTTAGCGTTGTTCAATAAATTGCATACCGCAGATAGTCAGGTTCGCGAAGGCAAATGGCAACGCGAAGTCAATCGGGGTCTAGAACTCGATGGGAAAACAGTAGGGATTATTGGCTATGGACATATGGGTAAAGCATTTGCTAAAAAACTTCGTGGTTTTGATGTTGAGGTGCTTTGCTACGACCTAAAACCCAATGTTGGCGATGAAAATGCGCAACAAGTATCTTTAGAAACACTTCAAGAAAAAGTACAAATATTAAGTCTTCATGTTCCGCATACGGAACAGACATACCAAATGATTGACGCTAATTTTATCAATCAGTTTAAACAACCGTTCTGGCTTCTCAATACAGCAAGAGGCAGTTGTGTGGTTAGCGAGGATTTAGTGGCGGCACTGGAGTCTAAGACCATTTTAGGTGCAGGGTTGGATGTGTTGGAATACGAAAAATCCTCTTTTGAAAGCTTGTTTTCAAACGATACACCCCCAGCTTTAGAATATTTGCTTAAAGCTGATAATGTGATCTTATCACCGCACGTGGCAGGATGGACCGTAGAGAGTTATCGTAAACTAGCACAAACGATTGTCGATAAATTTAAGTCGGAGTTTCACTAAACTAATAATTTAATGATTTGATAACTTGATTTTTGATCAATTATAGTACACTTGTACTGGGGTTTTAAGCTGTAAATAAAATAGAAATCCCACTAAGTTTTAAAGAAAATATAGAAATGAAAAATATACTTGTTTTATGTACCGGAAACTCATGTCGAAGCCAAATGGCACACGGCTATTTAAATAAATTTGTTGAAGATAAGGCCGCCATTTACAGTGCGGGCATTGAAACGCATGGCATAAATCCAGGCGCTGCAGCCATTATGAAGGAAGATGGAATAGACATTTCTCACCATACCTCTAACCATGTCGATGAGTATGCAGCTATCAACTTTGACTATATCATCACGGTTTGTGACCATGCCAAAGAAAACTGTCCATTTATCGCCAGCCCGAATGCCGAGCGTTTGCATCATGATTTTTTTGACCCGTCTAAACTTGTTGGAACCGAGCAGGAAAAACATGCCGCATTCCTAAAAGCCCGTACAGAAATTAAAGACTATATGAAGGCGTTTGTGGCCCAGCGGTGCTTTCAATGATTTCCTTGGGGAAAACTTGTTTCATAATTTTAGGTTAAGTATTGAGGCAACTTAAAACTTAACCTAAAATTATACTTAAAATAAGATGAAATTTAGTTAACCTTTACTGGGGGTCCAAGGTTCGTTCCAGTTCCGCTTGAAAATCTTCCATCACAGGACGTACCGTGCTATCCGGAAGGTCTGCTATGCGAATATACATTAGACCATCAACCGCATTGTTAAATAAAGGGTCCACATTAAAAGCAATCAAGCGTGCATTCTGTTTGATGTACTTTTTGAGCAGCACCGGCAGTCGTAAGGTACCAGGTTCAATTTCATCGATTATTTTATCAAACTTGTTGAGATCTGCTGCGGTGACGTCAAATACAAAATCCTTATCAGCGTCTTTGAGCTTTACCTTAAATTCTTTTTTTGGGGTAATATATTGTGCGAGGTAGGGATCGTAGTAGTGAGACTTCATAAATTCAATCATCAATGATTTAGAAAAATTTGAAAAGCGATTGCTGATGCTTACCCCGCCAATGAGGTAATTGTGATCCGGAAATCGAAGCGTTGTATGAACAATGCCTTTCCACAATAAAAATAAGGGCATTGGTTTTTGTTGGTAGTCTTTAATAATAAATGCCCGCCCGAGTTCTATAGACTGGCTCATCATATTGTGGAGCTCAGGTTCAAAGCGAAATAAATCTTGCAGGTAAAACCCCTTAATGCCTTTAGTTTTGTAGATCTCAGTTCCTAAACCCATACGATAGGCGCCCGCAAGGCATTTGGCCTCGGCATCCCATAAAAACATATGGTGGTAGTAGCGGTCAAATGTGTCTAAGTCAATGGCCTTATTAGTACCCTCGCCAATGGCTCTAAAAGTAATCTCACGTAAGCGTCCAATTTCATGCAATAGGTTAGGTATTTTCTCCGCTGGAGCCAAATAGACTTCGTAGTTTTTACTGGAAAGAAGCTGGTGTTTTTCAGCTTTCAATCTAGCAATCTCCGCATACATAAGTGCCTTTGAAATTGGGCTAGCTATCTTTTTTGGCGATTTTGTGGTCTTTAAGCTAGATTTAATATTTGTAAATATTTTTGGTTTTTCAAAAGTGTTTGAAAGCATGTAGGTTTTACGTCTTATAAAATCTGAGAATCCTTCTAATGTAAGCTGTTCCTTCTGGGCTTTTACGCTGATGGGCTTTCCAATTCGGATCTTTATAACTCTATTTTTTTGGGTCAAGAGTTCTGAAGGCAATTTTGCTGTTCTAAGCAGCTCACTTAGGCTTGATAGCTTATAGAATAAGGGACTATTTTTTGCGTGAAAATAAATGGGAACGATTGGAACCTCGGCTCTTTGAATGAGTTTTATAACGGCTGGCTCCCAAGTTTTATCAACAATAAGTTTTCCTTCTTTAAGGGTAGACACTTCTCCTGCCGGAAATACACCTAGTGGGTGTCCGTTCTTCAAATGTAATAATGAATTTTTAAAGCCAGCAAGACTCGATTTAAGCTCTTTGCGATTCTCAAAAGGATTCACGGGCATTATGTAAGGATCTAAAGGTTTAATGCGCTGTAGTAAAAAATTCGCAATAATCTTAAAGTCCTTACGCTGTCCGAGCATTAATTTTAGTAATAAAATACCATCAATTCCACCAAGGGGATGGTTTGAAACGCTTATATAAGCGCCATTTTTAGGAAGTCGCTTTAAATCTTCTTCAGGAATTTCAAAACGAATCTGAAAATCATATAAGAGTCCATTTAAAAAATCAATATCACTTTTATGCTTATTTCGATTGTATATATAGTTAATCCTTGAAAGTCTTGTTACTTTCATCAAAAGCCAGGCGATACCGGTCCCGATAAGTCCGTATTTATGGACCTTAATGGCTTTGGCAAATTCTTTGGATGTTACGATACTCATTGTTTTTGGGGCTTACACAAACCTAGTCGTTTATGATAGAGGCTAGTTTTATTTAGTAATAATCTGCATAATGTCAGGCGTAACTTGTTTCAAAAGAATCTGTTTCCCTTTTTCTAACTCCCTTACAGCTGTAGCATCATAGTGGCGGATCGTATAAAGTTTCACCGCCTGATAAGATTTCACCTTATACTTTGCTTTTAAGTGTAACAGTAAACGCTCCAAATTATTGTAATTATTCTCAATACAGACGGAAAAACTAATGGCAGAGTTTTGAATCATACTCACTTTCATTTTGTAATCGTGTAACAAGCCAAAGATATGACGGATGTTATCTTCAACGATATAAGAAAAATCTAATGAGGATAGCTTGATTAAAATTTGATTCTGTTTTAGAATATAGCAAGGGATTTTTGGGCTCAGTTCAAGATCTTTACCAACGCATGTCCCTTCGTTTTTGGGATTCAAAAAGGATTTAACAAATAAAGGGATTTCTTTTTTTTGTAGAGGTTGAAGTGTTTTGGGGTGTATCACTGAGGCTCCGTAATAGGATAACTCAATCGCTTCTCTATAAGAAATACGGCTTAACAACTCCGCATTTTCAAAATGACGTGGATCTGCATTCAGAACTCCGGGAACATCTTTCCAAATGGTTACCGACTTGGCATTTAAGCAGAACGCAAAAATTGCCGCCGTATAATCACTGCCCTCCCTGCCAAGAGTTGTTGTGAAATTATTGGAATTACTCCCCAAAAACCCTTGGGTAATATTTAATTTTGAACGGTCTACATGTTCAGAAATTAATTCCTGAGTTTGTCCCCAATTTACTTTTGAATTTCTGTAATAATCATCGGTTTTTATAAAAGTTCTTACATCTAACCAAGTATTTTTCACCCCAATAACATTCAAGTAGTGACTGATAATACTTGTGGAAATTAACTCTCCAAAGCCTATAACTTGGTCGTATACAAAATTATAATTTGGCGATTTATTATGATCAAAAAACTGAATAATTTGCTGAAACAAGCCGTCTATAGTTTCAAAAACAGCATGCTTTTCGTTTTCAAATAAATCAAGCAGAATGTTGTTGTGGAATTTTTTAACCTCTTGTAACGAACTCTGCAATTGGTGCTTAGCATCGAAATAATTGGAAACTACTTTTTCCATTGCATTGGTTGTTTTGCCCATGGCAGAAACAATAATAAGGGTCTTATCGCTTCCAATCATTTTTAAAACTCTTGCTAAGTTTTTTACACCTTCAGCATCCTTGACGGAGGCCCCTCCAAATTTAAAAATTTGCATTAGTTTATTTTTGAAATATAATTCTTAATTCCTTGAGCATCTAACTGCACTACATTCCAGTCTCGCATGACCTTAGCCCCCTTACTTTCATAAAAATTTATCGCTGGGGTATTCCAGTTAATCACTTCCCAACACACCCGTTTTACGCCAAGGTCTGCTGCATACAGAATGACTTGATCTAATAAGGCTGAACCAATTCCATGGCCCCGCATGCTGTTGGAAATAATCAAATCTTCAAGGTGTAAAACAGTGCCTTTCCAAGTTGAAAATCGCGTATAAACTAAGGCAATGCCAACGACTTTTTGCGCTACCTCCGCGACAAAACAATCAAATTCAGCCGTAGTGCCAAACCCTTTTTCTAACAAGTTAGCCTCCGTTATTTCTACGGCATTTGGTTCTTTTTCAAATATGGCAAGTTCAGTGATCAAGTTTAAAACTTGGCCCATATCTTCCCTGGTTGATTTTCGAATGTGGTACTTCATTTAGTTTACTTATCAGTCTCAAATATACTCAAAGACTTGAAATTTTACCTAACAAAACACTTTCGATAACGTTTTAGTTGTCAAAAAAATATGATATTTGCATAAATTTTCAATCCCCATGTCCCAAAAACACCAAACACTTGGAGAGTTTATTATTGATAATCAATCCTCATTCAAATACTCTTCCGGAGAACTTTCTCGCTTAATAAACTCTATACGTCTTGCAGCCAAAGTGGTCAATCACGAAGTCAATAAGGCGGGCTTAGTAGACGTATTAGGCGTCGCAGGCGACACTAACATTCAAGGCGAGGATCAACAAAAATTAGATGTTTACGCCAACGATAAGTTCATTCAAACACTAGTCAAGCGCAATATAGTTTGCGGCATAGCAAGTGAAGAAGAGGATGATTTTATTTCCATAAATAGCACTGATAAAAATAATCAAAACAAATACGTAGTTTTAATAGACCCCTTGGACGGCTCTTCTAATATTGAAGTGAATGTATCGGTAGGGACTATTTTTTCAATTTACCGACGGATCACAGCGGTGGGAACACCTGTTCAAATCGATGATTTTTTACAAAAAGGCAGGGAGCAAGTAGCTGCGGGCTATATCATATATGGCACTTCCACAATGCTTGTATACACCACGGGTGATGGCGTCAATGGGTTTACCTTAAACCCTGCAATTGGCACTTTTTATTTGTCACACCCTCAAATGAAATTCCCAAAAGACGGCAGTATTTATTCTGTTAATGAGGGCAATTATGTTCATTTTCCACAAGGAATAAAAAACTATATTAAATACTGCCAAATGGAAGAAGGCAATCGGCCTTACACCTCTCGATATATTGGTTCCTTAGTATCCGATTTTCATCGTAATATGATTAAAGGAGGAATTTATCTGTATCCTCCCAATACGAAATACCCCCAGGGTAAATTACGCTTATTGTATGAATGCAACCCCATGGCCTTTATCGCGGAACAGGCCGAGGGCAAGGCGAGTGATGGCCAGTCTCGAATTCTTAATATTACGCCAACCGAATTGCACCAACGTATTCCATTTATTTGTGGCAGTTCCTTAATGGTCGATAAAGTTGAAAGTTTTATGCGTATTTCAGACCGTTCTTAAGTATTCATATTTTAGCTAGTCTAAAAGTAAGGTTGTAACTTTGTTGAAATTTAATTCGAATGCACAAAGCAGGTTTTGTTAATATCATCGGAAATCCAAACGTCGGGAAGTCTACCTTAATGAATGCTTTTATCGGCGAAAAGCTTTCAATTATTACCTCTAAGGCTCAAACCACACGCCACCGTATTTTAGGGATTGTAAATGGCGATGATTTTCAGCTAATTCTTTCAGATACCCCTGGGATTATTAAGCCAGCTTATGAATTGCAAAGTTCAATGATGGATTTTGTAAAGTCCGCTTTTGAGGATGCAGATATTTTAATTTATATGGTGGAAATTGGCGAAAAAGAATTGAAGGATGAAGCCTTTTTTAAAAAGATAAAAGCCTCTAAAGCCCCTATTTTATTGCTGTTAAATAAAATTGACACCTCCAACCAAGAACAACTAGAGGCGCAAGCGGCCTTGTGGCAAGAAAACGTACCTAATGCCGAGTTTTTTCCGATTTCTGCTCTTGAAGGATTTAATGTCAAAAATGTATTAGACCGCATTATTGAATTACTCCCAGAATCTCCTGCCTATTATCCGAAAGATCAACTTACAGACAAGCCAGAACGCTTTTTTGTAAATGAATGCATACGCGAGAAAATCTTAATTCATTACAAAAAAGAAATCCCCTACGCCGTTGAGGTCCTTACTGAAGAGTTTTTTGAAGAAGACACCATCATTCGAATGCGTTCTGTGATCATGGTAGAGCGAGAAACTCAAAAAGGGATTGTTATAGGCCATAAAGGAACTGCACTCAAACGCGTGGGCGTTGAAGCACGAAAAGATTTAGAGAAGTTTTTTGGTAAACAAGTGCATTTAGAGCTATATGTGAAGGTGAATAAAAATTGGCGTTCTAGTCAAAACCAATTGAAACGCTTCGGATATAATAATTCGTAAGTACTTCTAGTTCTGATTAAAACAGCCTCCTGCTCTGAGTCTCTTTGCTAAATATTGTTTTTTCTTTTTCAGCTCTATTTGCAAAACGACGAATAGAGCATAAATTTTTTAAACTTCCATAAAAAAGAGCCTAACAACAGGATATTTCCTATTTTTGCAGCAATTTTTAAAAGCATATGAGCAATATTGTAGCGATAGTAGGACGTCCAAACGTAGGTAAATCCACGTTTTTTAATCGGTTGATTCAAAGGCGTGAAGCCATTGTAGATGCTGTAAGCGGTGTGACTCGTGACCGTCACTATGGTAAGAGTGATTGGAATGGAAAAGAATTCTCATTAATCGACACTGGGGGCTATGTGCTTGGGAGTGACGATGTTTTTGAATCTCAAATTGACAAACAAGTAGAGTTAGCAATTGAGGAAGCAGATGCCATTATTTTTATGGTTGATGTAGAATCAGGGGTTACTGGGATGGATGAAGATGTTTCAAAGCTTCTCAGAAAAGTTAATAAACCTGTTTTTTTAGTGGTTAATAAGGTCGATAATGCAATGCGCGCCCAAGATGCGGTTGATTTTTATGCTTTAGGTTTGGGCGAATTTTACACGATTGCCAGTATTAATGGTAGTGGCACGGGCGATTTATTAGATGCTTTAGTAAAAGCATTGCCAGAAGTTGAAGAAGAGGAAGCGGTTACTTTGCCAAGGTTTGCAGTGGTAGGACGTCCAAATGCTGGGAAATCATCGTTTATCAATGCATTGATTGGAGAAGATCGTTATATCGTAACCGATATTGCGGGAACAACACGAGATTCAATAGATACAAAATACAATCGTTTTGGTTTTGAATTTAACCTAGTGGACACTGCCGGAATACGTCGAAAAGCTAAGGTTAAAGAAGATTTAGAATTTTATTCGGTCATGCGCTCGGTTCGCGCGATTGAACACAGTGATGTTTGTTTGTTGGTATGTGATGCTCAACGTGGTTTTGACGGACAGGTCCAGAACATTTTTTGGCTTGCCCAACGCAACAACAAAGGCATCGTAATCTTGGTCAATAAGTGGGATCTGATTGAAAAGGATACAAAAACTACCAAAGCATTTGAAACCCATATTCGCCAACAAATTGAACCATTTACCGATGTGCCAATTATTTTTATCTCAGCGCTTTCTAAGCAACGTATTTTTAAAGCGATGGAAACAGCTGTAGAAGTTTATAACAACCGGACCAAGCGTATTAAAACGAGTGTGTTGAATGATGATCTGTTGCCGATCATCGAAAACTATCCACCTCCGGCTCTTAAGGGTAAGTTTGTGAAAATAAAATACATTATGCAACTGCCAACACCCCAGCCACAATTTGCTTTTTTCTGTAATTTGCCTCAGTATGTGAAGCAGCCTTATAAGCGTTTCTTGGAAAATAAGCTAAGGGACTTGTATGACTTTAAAGGGGTTCCAATTACAGTTTTTATGCGTAAAAAATAGCAATTTAAAGCTGCTCTTTAATCTTAATTAACTCATTTTTGACACGCTCTAATTTTGTGATAACATCAAAATTATTTAAGGACTTTTGGTCCTGTTCTTTCAAATAAGTCTTAGCTCCATCTAGGGTATAGCCACGTTCTTTAACAAGGTTGTATATCAGTTTAAGATTTTCAACATCTTCAGGGGTAAAACGTCGGTTTCCCTTCGCGTTTTTTTTCGGCTTTAGCGCCTCAAATTCTTTATCCCAAAAGCGTATTAAAGAGGCGTTGACGTTAAAAGCTTTTGCAATTTCACCAATTCTGTAATACCGTTTTTTAGGAAGGTCTAAATGCATCAGTCTAAAGATTGATTTTCAATAGAAGCAATACTCAATAATTTATTGAACTCTTCAGTACTTAAGTTGCCATAATAAAAATTGACAGGGTTAACTCTTTTATTATTTATGGATACTTCATAATGCAGGTGCGGAGCTTGAGAACGCCCCGTACTGCCAACGTATCCAATGAGGTCACCACGCTTCACTTTTTGACCTCTCCTTACATTATACTTATACAAATGGGCATATAAACTAACATAGCCATAGCCATGGTCAATTCTGATGTGGCGTCCATATCCAGAAGACCGCCCATCTGCCCGTTTAACAACCCCATCACCTGAAGCGTATATAGGGGTGCCTCTAGGCGCTGTGAAATCCATTCCATAGTGAAATTTACGAACCTTGGTAAAGGGGTCGCTGCGATAGCCATATCCAGATGCCATTCGTGTCAGGTCTTCATTTTTTATGGGTTGAATTGCCGGAATCCTTGCTAAAAAGTTTTCTTTATCCTTGGCGAGTTTTGTGATTTCGTCCAAGGACTTTGACTGAACAATTATGCGTTTTTGAAGAACATCAATGCGTTTGTTAGTGGTAATGATTAATTCAGAGTTTCTGTAACCTTCGTATTTTTTGTAGCGATTTACGCCTCCAAAGCCTTGTTTTCGTTGGGCTTCTGGTATGGGGTTGGCTTCAAAATAGAGGCGGTAAATTCCATTGTCACGGCTTTCAATATTTACCAAGACTGCCTCGGCTTCTTGCATTTTTTTATTGAGCAGTTTATATTGAAGGTCTAAGTTTTGTAACTCCCGATTTAATGCTTTTTCTCTTGGTGATTCAAAGTACTGTTCAGCAACAAAAATAGTTGTAAAACCAAACATTGCAGCAGCAAATAAAAACACAAAGGTATACTTAGCAACCCATTTGGTATCCCGTTTTATTGGGCGATAGGTCAGTGTTTCTGGATCGTAATAATATTTTACATTAGACATTGCCTAAAAAGTTCTATTTTTGTTAGATGACAGCCACTCTTTAAGTTCTAAAGAGAACTGTTTGAACAAATATATAAATTGTTTCTAATTAAAGAACAATTTATTATACTAAGCTTAACATTTACGCATGAAATCTAAAGATATAAGAGCTCAATTTTTAGCCTTTTTTGAAACAAAAAAACACCAAGTTTTACCGTCTTCCCCTATGGTTCTCAAAGAGGATCCCTCTTTGATGTTTGTCAATTCTGGTATGGCGCCTTTTAAAGAGTTCTTCCTTGGACACGGAGCCCCTTCCAGTTTGCGCATTACAGATACACAAAAATGTTTAAGAGTTTCAGGAAAGCACAATGATTTAGAAGAAGTGGGCTATGATACTTACCACCACACTTTATTTGAAATGTTGGGGAATTGGAGTTTTGGAGACTATTTTAAAAAGGAGGCCATTGAGTGGGCTTGGGAGCTCCTGACAGAAGTCTATAAAATAGATAAAGAAATTCTTTATGTCACCATTTTTGAAGGTTGTCAAGCGGATGGAACCTCAATGGATTCTGAAGCCTATGATATATGGAAAGCATTGATCCCTGAAGATCGTATTTTAATGGGGAACAAAAAGGATAATTTTTGGGAAATGGGTGAACAAGGTCCTTGTGGCCCCTGCAGCGAAATTCACGTAGACATTCGCTCAAAAGAAGAAAAATCTAAGGTTTCAGGCCAGGAGTTAATCAACAAAGATCACCCACAGGTTGTTGAAATTTGGAACCTTGTTTTTATGGAATTCAACAGAAAAGCCAATGGAAGTTTAGAGGGTCTACCGCAGAAACATATTGACACAGGAATGGGGTTTGAACGTCTTTGTATGGTGCTTCAAAATGTGACTTCAAATTACGACACCGACGTATTCACACCACTTATTAGAGAGATTGAAGCCATCTCGGGCCTTGATTATGGAAAACAAATAAAACAGGATATTGCCATACGTGTTATCTCTGATCATCTAAGAGCTGTGGCCTTTTCAATCGCTGATGGTCAATTGCCAAGTAATACTGGCGCTGGCTATGTTATTCGTCGAATCTTAAGGCGGGCTGTCCGTTACGGATTTACATTTTTGAATCTCAAAGAGCCCTTTATGTATCGCTTGCTAAGTGTTTTAACAAAGCAAATGGGTGCTGTTTTTCCAGAACTTACAGCTCAAAAACAGCTAATAGAGAATGTCATAAAAGAGGAAGAATCTTCTTTTTTAAGAACCTTGGACCAAGGCTTAGTTTTACTAGACCGCATTATTAATACCACCAAAGGATCCCATGTTTCTGGAGACAAGGCATTTGAGTTATATGACACTTACGGATTTCCAGTAGATCTAACAGCATTGATACTAAGTGAAAAAGACATGACCTTAGACACCCTTGCTTTTGAGGCAGAACTTCAAAAACAGAAAAAACGCTCAAGAGCTGCAAGTGAAGTCTCCACTGAAGATTGGACGGTTATACGAGATGATTCTGAACAAGAATTTGTAGGGTATGATCTTTTAAAAACAACAGTAAAAATAACCAAGTACAGAAAAGTAACCTCTGCAAAAGACGGTATCCAATACCAACTTATATTTAACCTCACGCCTTTTTATTCAGAAAGTGGTGGGCAGGTCGGAGATAAGGGCTACTTAGAGTCTGCCAACGGGAATGTTGTGTATGTTTTAGATACCAAAAAGGAAAATAATATAGCGATTCATATTGTGGAACATCTTCCTGACAATATAACAGATCCCTTTACAGCGGTAGTTGATTCCAATCAACGCTTTAGAACCGAGTGCAATCACAGCGCCACCCACTTACTTCACCAGGCGCTAAGAGAGATTTTGGGAACCCATGTAGAACAAAAAGGATCTGCAGTTCACTCTAAATATTTGCGTTTTGACTTTTCTCATTTCACTAAGGTAAGCATTGAAGAGTTAAAAGAAATAGAGGGCTTTGTAAATGCTCGAATTGAAGGAAAATTAGATCTAGAAGAACAACGTTCAGTGCCTTTAGAACAAGCTATTTCAGAAGGGGCCATCGCTCTTTTTGGAGAAAAATACAACCCTGTAGTTCGCAGTATTCGCTTTGGGAATTCGATTGAATTATGTGGAGGTACCCACGTTAAAAACACAGCAGATATTTGGCATTTTAAAATCAAGTCTGAAGGGGCTGTAGCTGCGGGTATCCGACGTATCGAAGCCATTACAAATGATTCAGTAAAAGAGTTTTTTACTCAAAACAATGCAAGGTATGAGCAAGTAAAATTAGCGCTTAATAATTCTCAAGACCCCGTGAAGTCAATCACGGATTTGAAATCTGAAAACTTAAAACTAAAAAAACAAATAGAATCCCTTCTAAAGGATAAAGCGACGTCTATGAAAGCTGATTTAAAACAAGAAGTTACCCTTTTAAATGGGGTACATTTTTTAGCCAAAATGGTGGATTTAGAGGCTTCAGCTATAAAGGATATTTCATTTGAATTAGGGCAGCAGTTTGAGGATTTGGTAGTGTTGTTTGGTACAGAACAAAATGGGAAAGCACTCTTATCTTGTTACGTTTCAAAAGCCTTAGTGGCCTCAAAAGGCCTCAACGCGGGAACCATAGTTCGTGAGCTTGGAAGTTATATTCAAGGTGGTGGTGGGGGACAACCCTTTTATGCCACTGCGGGTGGGAAAAACCCCGCAGGCCTTCAGCAGGCTTTAGAAAAAGCAAAATCTTATATTGAATAATTAAGAGCATTCGTGAAACTTCAAACCCAACTCCCCTTAGTAAAAAATTCTCCGGCAATAGGCTACGATTCTAAGCTATTTTTAATAGGGTCCTGTTTTGCAGAAAATATAGCAGATAAATTCTCTTATTACAAATTTCAAAACTACAACAATCCCTTAGGTGTGTTGTTTCATCCTTTAGCTATTTTAGACTTGCTGACCAAGGCCCAAAACAACTATGTATACGCTGACAAAGATCTTTTTTTTAGCAATGGTCAATGGCAAAGTTTTGCAGCCCATTCACACTTAAATAGCCCCTCAAAAATACAGCTGTTAGAGCGCTTAAATTCTGCAGTACAAACTACTAGAAAGCAGCTCTGTGATGCCTCTCATATAGTACTGACTTTTGGAACTGCTTGGATTTATAAACATATCCAGTCACAAGTTGTGGTATCTAATTGTCATAAGCAGCCTCAAAAAGAGTTTGAAAAATTTATATTAAGTATCGATCAGCTTACGGCCGCAATTGAATCGATAATTTCAATTATTAAATCAATGAATAAAGAGGTTACTATTATTTTTTCAATTTCTCCTGTACGCCACTTAAAAGATGGTTTTGTTGAAAATACACATAGCAAATCACAACTAATTGCCTCCCTTCACCCCATTGTAGTTAAGTCTGAAAAGACCCATTATTTTCCCTCCTATGAGCTGCTAATGGATGAGCTCAGAGATTATCGTTTTTATAAGGACGATATGCTACATCCAAGCCAACTAGCCATCGACTATGTCTGGGATAAATTTAAAGCGACTTGGATTGAGGCAGCGGCAGATCCTATAATGAAAGCAGTGAACCACCTTCAAAAAGGGATGGAGCATAAGCCCTTTAACGCCGACTCAAAAGCCCATAAAGTATTCCTTGACACACTAAGAGTTGAGGCCGAGACTTTGATGTCCAGGTTTCCGTTTATGAAGTTTGAGCTGTAAGCTGTGAAGCCGCTAAAAATCTAGTATATTAGCTCTATCAAACTATTGCAATATGTCAACTTCACAAGTACAACTAACAGTTAAAAACACAGTCGGTTATATTGAATTTTATAACCCTGCTCATAATGCGTTGCCAGCTTCTATGCTAACAAAACTAAGTCAACTTATAGTGAAAGCTGGCTCTGACCCCTCTATCGCAGTCCTGGTTATACAAAGTGGAGGCGATCGTACGTTTTGTGCAGGTGCAAGCTTTGAAGAATTGAAGGCAATCTCGACCCCCGATGAAGGTGCTGAGTTTTTTGAAGGATTTGCCAATGTAATTAACGCCCTGCGTTGCTGTCCTAAACTTACAATTGCTCGTGTTCAAGGAAAAGCGGTTGGCGGCGGCCTTGGCATAGCGGCGGCTGCCGATTACTGCATGGCAACGACCTATTCCGAAATTAAACTAAGTGAGCTAGCGATTGGAATCGGTCCTTTTGTGATTGAACCTGCACTGATTCGAAAAATGGGTTTGAGCGCACTTTCTCAGCTTAGCTTACAACCTACACAGTTTTTTTCCGCTCAATGGGCACAAGAAAAAGGACTATTTATGAATGTATTTCCCTCCATTGAAATTCTGGACAAGCAAGTGGCCTCGTTAAGTCAACGTCTTTCTAGTTACAATCCAGAAGCGCTTAAAATACTCAAAGAAACTCTATGGGAAGGGACCGCTCATTGGAGTGAATTACTAAAGAAACGCGCCGCTATAAGTGGTCAATTAGTGCTTAGTGCTTTTACAAAATCACAGTTAAAAAAATATTGATAATTAATATTTAATCCTATTTAAAAACCTAGATAACCCAATGTCAGATTTAATTTCCATTACAAAAGTTAAAGAATCCAAAGTTGACAGCCTTGATTTTGACACCATTGCCTTAGGTCGAACATTTACCGATCATATGTTTGTGTGTGATTATAAAGAGGGTAAATGGTCGAATCCTAGAATTACGCCAATGGCGTTGATTCCGATGCATCCCGCTTGTATGGCACTTCATTACGGACAAGCTTTGTTTGAGGGAATGAAAGCCACCAAAGATACAAGTGGAGCACCGTTACTCTTTCGCCCAGAAAAAAATGCAGAACGTCTCAATTATAGTGCGCGCCGACTCGGCATGCCTGAATTTCCTGAAACTTTATTTTTAACGGCCTTAAAAAAACTTGTTAGCTTAGATCAAAAGTGGATTCCTCCGCATGAAGGGAGTGCGTTGTATTTACGTCCTTTTATGTTTGCTGACGAAGCTTTTATTGGGATGCGCGCCGCAAATTCTTATAAGTTTATTGTGATGGCGTCTCCATCAAAACCAATTTACACCGACCGCGTTCGCTTGTATGCTGAAACCTCATTTATAAGAGCAGCTCATGGCGGAACAGGCGAGGCCAAGGCCGCTGGTAATTATGCAGCGGCTGTTCTGCCCACAGAGATTGCCAAATCTAAAGAATTTGATCAAGTCCTTTGGTTGGATGCTAAAGAATTTAAATACATTCAGGAAGTAGGCACAATGAATATTTTTTTTAAGATCAATGGCGCCTTTGTAACGCCCTCCTTAGATGGATCTATTTTGGCTGGGATTACCCGAATGAGTGTGATTGACTTTTTGCGGCATAAAGGGTTTGAAGTTATAGAGCGTCCAATCACAATTGATGAAATAATTGAAGCATCAAGCAAGGGTGAACTAGAGGAGGCTTTCGGAACAGGTACGGCGGTTGGGATCGCAATGATTCAAGAAATAGGCTATAAAGACACCCTTATTCATGTATCGGATTCAAGCCCCATTGGACAGCTTGTATTAGACACCATTAACGGAGTTAGGATTGGAAAATTACCCGATGAATTAAATTGGATGCTCAAGGTCGAATCTTAAACTTACGTCTAATATTTTTCCAGCGGTAGGCTCGAACAAAGACTCCTTGATCATAATTAATAAGAAAGGGTTCTTTGTTTTTTAGAGCTTTGAGGTAGCCCACAATATAATCTAAGAAAAGGCGAATACGTTGTTTTTTATAAGCGAGTTTTAAAGCTGATAATAAAGCTAAAACAAACCCATAGCGCATTTTGTAAAGTGCAGTTCCTTGTAAATATTTTGCGTTGTGGTTGTAATTGGCGCCAGTTGGTTTTAGGTGCTTTACCTGAAGTGATTCGTCCGTTTTAAATTGCCAGTTATTGTAGAGAGCTATTAATTCATCTATAGTATCCCAGCCCATAGATTTTTTTAGACCTTCAATTTCTATAAAACAAGCTTTTCGATAGGCTTTTAAGGGGCCTCGAATATGCTCTTTTGAGGTGAGGTTTTCGAGCTGCCAACTGCCATTTTTTTGGATATAACAATGCCCTGCCACCATGCCAAGTTGTGCGTTTTTTTGGTAATGCTTAGCAAGAGTTTCTAGGTAGTTTTTGGGAAAAATCAAATCGGCATCGTATTTGCAAATTACATCAAAATCTGAATCCAGAGAGTTATAACCTTTGTAAAACGCATTGATAATTTTACTCCCTGGTAAGTGTGCTTCGGTTGAGGGGTTTGAAACCACAGAGATCCAGGGATGTTTTCTGGCAATTTCGTTTACAACACTTGCTGTGGTATCTGTTGAGTTGTCATCAACCACAACTAATTTAGAGGGGCGCAAAGATTGATCGATGAGCGACTGAAGCGTTAGGCCAATGAAACCTTCCTCGTTATGGGCGGGTATGACAATATAAAACCTCAAATGCGTTCCGCATAAACAATGTAATACCTTGGGGTAAACCAGCGAAAAATGGGTCTCAAACCTATTTTTTTAGTAGGGTTTGTCCATTTTTCAGTCGCTATAATTTTCCAACCTGCTTTTTCTAATAACCAATCAAATTGCCAGGATTCAAATTCGTGAAAATGACGATCCCTGGGGTCTGTTTTACTGCGATAAGCCCTAGCAAACCACAGCCTAAGTGGAATACTCGCTACTAGTTTTTTTGACTGAATGCTTTTTAAAACTGTAAAAGGAGACAACAGGTGTTCAAATATTTCAAAAGCAGTTGTTACTTCAGCAGTGCTATGGTCTAAACCTGTTGTATTTATATCTAAGTCTTCCCCTAAAGTATTTGTGACCTGAAAGCCTTCCGTTTTTAAAATTTCAGAAAAGGGATTTTTGACTCCTAAGTCTAAAATTGATTCCCCGGGATTTATATAGGTTTTAAGAAACTTTAAAGTGTGTTTGTAGCGTTTCTTAGGGAAGTTTTTAGCGTACATATTAGTATTTATAAGTGATCGCATTTATGTGCATACCTGCACCAACACTAGCAAATATAATAATATCTCCTTTATGGAGTGCATGCCCTTGCATTTGGTTGTTTTTGATGAGGTCTAATAAAGTTGGTACCGTCGCTACAGAACTATTTCCTAATTTGTGAATACTCATTGGCATTACGTCATCTGGTGCAGTGGTTTTGTAAAGTCTGTAAAAGCGATTTACAATCGCTTCGTCCATTTTTTCATTCGCTTGATGTATCAATATTTTTTTTACATCTTTTATGTCGTAGCCACTGTTGTCCAAGCATGTTTTCATGGCACTAGGAACCTTAGATAAAGCAAATTCATAAATTTTCCGACCGTACATTTTTATAAATCGAGTGTCGTCTTTTAATAATTTATTATTGGAGCATCCAAAGAACAAATGATAGACTTCATCGTGTGTATAAGAAGCAGTTTCATGAGATAATAGACCGCCTTCTTCTTCTGAAATTTCTATTATTGTAGCACCTGCACCGTCCGAGTAAAT
>TARA_Y100000385_G_scaffold76947_1_pt1 | contig 18800 bp, 11 predicted proteins | sample TARA_Y100000385 | Tara Oceans TARA_Y100000385 (sample SAMEA2620980) | marine metagenome | biome: marine biome (ENVO:00000447); feature: surface water layer (ENVO:00002042); material: "saline water (ENVO:00002010), including plankton (ENVO:xxxxxxxx)" | depth 5 m
GACTAGTAATCACCATAATGCTATACCAAACCCATATACAAATACGTTACCCCCTTCTCAACAACAAGATTACCAATCAACCGAGGGAGGTAATGTTAGAAGAGTAACTGATGGGGGAACTGAAATTGATTTAGGTCAAACTTTTGTAGAAAAACTAAATATCAAAACACTTCTCCCATATGAAGGAGATATTATATATGAAGGAAGATGGGGTCAAAGTCTTAGATATGGTTCAACTGTTAATGATGCTTCAATTCCTAACCCATGGTCTAGTGTTGGAGAAAATGGATCTCCTATAATTATTTTAAAAAATGGTCAACATGATGATGGTGCAGATCCTTGGGTACCTCAGGTAGAAAATATTAATCAAGATAAATCTAGTATTTATTTAGCTTCCACCCAACAAATTCCAATTGAAACTGCTGGAGATAATTATAAATCATATAAAACACCTCCTATATCCCCTAACCAATTTAATGGAGACCAAATTATTTTAAACTCAGGGAGATTATTATTTAATTCTAAAAATGATTCTATATTATTAAATTCTTCCAAAACTATTAACTTACAATCCTTAGAAGATATAAATTTAGAAACTCCAAAAACAACAATTGAATCTAAAGAGATTTTATTAGGAAATAAATTTGCTTCTGAATCAGTTATATTAGGAGACAAATTTTTAAATGATATGAGTAAATTACTAACTCAAATAATAACATTAAGTACAGCTCTTCAATCCCCAATAGGAAGTGGGGTTCCTTTTGTACCCAATGCTGCTATACCAATCCCAGCTGTTCAACTCCAACTCCAAGCAAACCAAATGCTTAGTAGTATTGAAACTTATAAATCAAAAGTAACTAAAACTAAGTAATGTCTTTATCAAAATTAATAGTAGGTCAAATGACAACTGCAGCAAAGAATGCATTTAAAATGGATATTGTTGTAGATAAAATTAAAGATGAATTAATTAATCAAACAGCAACCCAGATAGAAGAGAAAGTACCAGTTCCTCTTCCATTTGATACAAGATCAGCCTTAAAAGGAGATGCAAAAGTTAATAATAATTTATTAACACCTAAAAATCTTGAACAAGTTTCTGAAATACCAGAACCTATAAAGAATGATGTTAGAGCTACTTTAGATGAAATAGAAGAAGTACTTAATAAGACTATAAAAACAAAAAACCAACTACAAGGAAATTTAAATACTCTTTTAAAACCTACAGATACCTTAAAATTATTTGCTGAAAATATAGGTAAAGTAATCCCAGGATTAAAGGGGATTGTTTTTACTATTAAAAATATTCCTGTACCAACCTCTGTACCTCCTGGTGTTGGTTTACCGTCATCTATACTTACTAATTTTGCAGATTCATTAGATGAAATAAAAAAAGGGATTGATAAATTAGATGGTCCTGTTTCTACGGTTAATTCATCAATTAGACAAATACAAAAAACAATAACACCTATAGTAGGAAAATTAAAACTTTTAGATCCAATTTTCTCCAGTACTACTACAATTATAATCTTTATCAGAACTTTATTAGATTATGGTCCTTTTGCTACAGAACAACAAATTAATGAAATATCAAATTTAATTACATCTAATATTGAAGAATCATTAGCATCTACATCAGGTCCAATTATATCTCAATCTAGTGGAGTATGGATTAAAACTTTTAATTCTGGAAATGGAATTTCGAATTCCCCAGAATCTCCTCCTCCTACCCCAACTTCCCCATTCACTTCAAACAATGGTGATATATGGACATTTTTTTCAAGTAATCAAGCTGCTAATGATTTTTTATTAAGTCAATTAACTCAACCTAATAATAATCCATTAATTTATAGAGGGTATAAATTACAAATTGAAACAGACCCTAATAATAGATTTTCTTTCCCATCAAGGAGAATATTAGCTACTTATACTATTAATAAAGATAATATTGAAGCTCAAAACACAATAATAAACTTTCAATTAAGACTTGTAAATTCAACAATATATAATCTCCCTGATAAAGATTATTCTTTCTCATCCTCAGTTCAAGCTTTAATAGCTGAAACTTATTATGAAATTGATCAATTCATTTCAGGTCAACAATCTATTCAATCAAAAATAAACAGTGAATATATATATGACACTAATGGTGTGGCTGTTGGTCGTAGACCAGGATTCCCAGGATATTCATTAGGACCATATCAAAGAGAAATACCTAATAGAGGTCAAAAAATATCTAAATCTATATTAAAAAAATCATATTTTGAAAGGTTTGTTACTAACCAAACTGAGGATGGTATTTTCTTAGTTTCTCCTGTAACCATAGAAGGTAAAAATATAGGTCAAAAAGCTATTAATGAAATACTATCCCCATCATCTAGAGGTGGAAGTCCTATGTCTGTGATTGGGGGAAATGATGGTTTTGATATGGTAGCTGGGAATATGAACGCGGGTATATTGATACCAAAAGATCAAAAACCTTATATTTTTGAAAGTTATTTAGAACTTTACCCAGATGCAAAAGGTGAATTTTTTATAGAAAAAGTAGTAATCCCTAAAAATGTTAAAAGAACAGCAGATGCATCACCTTCAGGAGCTAATAATGCAATGGCATCTACAGGTTCTCCATCAGGGCAAACCCCACCACCCCCACCTAACCCATTTTACCCATTTGATAGAGGGGGTGTTAGAAATGGTGAACGAAAATATTACACAATACCTAACACATCCCCTCCAGTTATAAGAGCATATGAGTGGAATATTTTAAGCGAAAAATGGATATTAAAAAGCACTTCAGGTGGAACAGGAGGAGGAAAGAGTGGTTTCTCAGGGGGACCTTTTTAATTTGATTAAAATCTTTTAAAATATGAGTATTCAAATTCCAAAAATCATTCATCAAATATGGGTTGGAGATAACCCAATCCCTGATTACTGTATGGATTTTCACTTAAAAATGAAACAATTACACCCTGATTGGGAAGTTAATTTATGGGGAAATGAAATCTTTACTTCTTACTATCCTAACGATCCATTTTTATCTAATTATAGAAAAAATGCGGAATTATATAGATGGGCATTTATAGCTGACAGAATTAGATTATTATTATTAAGAGATTATGGTGGGGTTTATGTTGATATAGACGCTGAACCCATTAGATCATTTAACAATGTTTTATCAAAATTAAAACCCCACCACACATTCTTCTCAGGTCTTAAACCAACCCAAGAAAATAATACTTTATTAGATTGTACAGTTTATGGTTCTGCTCCTAATTCTAGAGCAGTTAATCTGTGTCTAGAAACGTATGATGATGTAAATTGGGCTAATGGGTGTAAGATGTTTAGTGATGCTTTAATAGCGCATATGGACACTGATATAGCGTTATTTAACTATAAATACTTTTATAATTGGGAACGAAACGATCCCCATACTATAATATTACATGATGTTGAAGAAACTAGACTTTTTAGTTGGGTAAAAGATGGAGAAACTAAAACTTGGTAATATACCCCACAATTCCATGCAAAAAAATAATTAATTTAATATTTATAACAAAAAATGAAATCTACAGAACTTAAAAACATGATAAAAGGAGCCGTAAGAGAAGCAATTCAAGAAGAATTGAAAGATATTCTTTTAGAAGCTGTTAAAGCTCCAAAAGCATCTACTGTAGCCGTTGTGCAAGAATCAGTAACCCCAATTCAATCTCAACCAACCCAACCTCAAATGAGTGCTGAACAAAAAAGATCAGCATATCAAAATATTTTAGGTGAAATGGGTGGAGCAATGACAACTAATAATGTCCCTCAAAGGTTTAACCCTGCAGGTGGAGACTCAATTAATGGTTCTTTACCTCCTGGAGAAGTAGATATGTCTCAAATAGCAAATTTAATGGGTAAAAAATAATTTAGATGGCTCAAATATTAGCAAATAAAATCCCAATCGATTCCAACCCTAGAAAAGCGGTTGGTTTTGGCTTTCCTTTAAATGGTAATGCTGTATTTGTACCTACTTATACTACTAGAGAACAAACAAAAGCAAATTTAATTAATTATTTATTAACTAATACTAATGAAAGGATATTTAATCCTAGTTATGGGGCTAATTTAAGAGCCCAAATTTATGAAGGTTTAAGTACTGATAATTTTTCAAGTTTAGAAGATGTAATTATACAAGCTATAAACGATAGATTTCCAAATATAGAAGTCGAACAAATATTATTTACCCCTGAACCTGATAATAATACTTTATTTTTTACTTTAATATACCAGATAGCTTTATTATCCGGTACAGATGAAATAAATATACAACTTACATAATGGCTGAATTAAAAAGAGATATAAGATATATTGATAGAAATTTTAATGATTTTAGAAATGCATTAATCAATTACTCTCAAACATACTTTCCAGACACATATAACGATTTTACTCCTGATTCTACAGGAATGCTATTTATTGAAATGGCTTCTTATGTAGGGGATGTTTTATCATTTTATTTAGATAATCAAGTACAAGAAACATTTATTCAGTATGCCCGTGAAACTGAGAATCTGTTTAATATGGCTTATATGTTAGGTTATGAGCCAAAAGTAACTACAGCCTCAAGTGTTGATATTGATTTTTATCAACAATTACCTGCAAAATTAAGTGGAAGTGTTACAGTCCCAGATTATAGTTATGCTTTAATTATCCCAGAAAATACTACAGTAGGTGCAGAAGGTAGTGATCAAGAGTTTATTATTGAAGATGTAATTGATTTTTCATCATCAAGTTCACTAGACCCTTCTACAATCACCGTATACCAAATTTCAGGTACTACCCCAACTACTTATTTAATTAAAAAAACCAGAAAAGCGATTTCAGCAACTATTAATTCAACAACTTTTAATTTCACATCCCCAATTAGATTTGATACTCGTAATATTGCTGATTCAAATATTATAGGAATTTTAGATTGTGTTGATTCTGATGGAAATGAATGGTATGAAGTACCTAACTTAGCACAAGAAAATGTATTTGATACTATTAGAAATACTAATACTAATGATCCAAATGTAGAAGATGATGGAGCAGGAAATGATGTTCCTTATTTACTCCAATTAAAATCAGTTCAAAAAAGATTTGCAGCTAGGTTTGTAAGTACTGGTTCATTACAATTACAATTTGGTGCTGGTAGTTTTGGGGATAATGATGAAGAAATAATCCCAAACCCAGATAATGTAGGTTTAGGTTTACCTTTTGAAAGAGATCAATTAACAACAGCATTTTCACCTTTAAATTTTGTATTTACAAATACTTATGGTATTGCTCCTTCAAATACTACTTTAACAGTTAGATATTTAACTGGAGGGGGAGTTTCTTCAAATGTTGAAGCTAATACTTTAACTGTGGTTGATGATACTAATGTTACCTTTATAACACCTAATCTAAACCCTGCACTAGCTGATAGTATGTTTAAATCATTAGCAACTAATAATCCTTTAGCAGCTGATGGGGGGAAAAATGGAGATACAACAGAAGAATTAAGACAAAATGCTTTAGGTAATTATCAAACACAACTTAGAACAGTAACAAAAGAAGATTATTTAATTAGAGCTTTATCTATGCCTTCTAATTTAGGAGTTATAGCAATGGCTTTTGCAGAACCAGTTAAAGTAGGAGAATACGAAACAGGCACTCTACCTTCAATTTTAGATTTATACGTTTTATCGTATGATATTCAATCCCAACTAAAAACAGCATCCCCAACTTTAAAAAGAAATTTAAAAACATATCTCTCTGAGTATAGAATGATAAATGATGCTATTAATATTAAGGATGCTTTTATAATTAATATTGGTATTAATTTTGACATAGTAGTAAGGCCTAATTATAATAACAATGAAACCCTAACTAAATGTATTGAAGCTTTAACTAATTATTTTAATATCAAAAATTGGCAAATAAATCAACCAATTATTATCCCAGAATTAAATATTCTTTTAGATAAAGTTGAAGGGGTTCAAACAGTTAAAAATTTAAAAATTGGTAATTTAGCAGGTGCTAATAATGGATATAGTGAATATGCTTATGATGTAGTAGGAGCTACAATTAATGATGTAGTTTACCCATCAATTGATCCTATGGTATTTGAACTTAAATATCCTAATATAGACATTAAAGGTAGAGTAGTACCACTATAATAAAAAACAAAATGGCAGTATACAAACTTTTCCCAACAAAAGATGCATCACTTTATAGTGAATTTCCTAGTACCAATACTGGCTTAGACCAGATATTAGAAGCTTCTACTTATTTAAAATCTGGAACCCCATATGTTAGTAGATATTTAATAGAATTTTCAACAACTGAAATTCAAAATGTGCTTAATAATAAAGTAGGTTCCTCATCTTTTGCTACTTATCTAAGAAATTATTCAGCATTAGTAACTAGTCTAAATACAGATTCAAAATTAGAAGTTAAAACAGTATCTGGAAGTTGGAATATGGGAACTGGAAAATTAGGTTATAGTCCTGCTGTTGAAAATGGTTGTAGTTGGATTTGGAGAAATTATTCAGGTTCAAATGCTTGGGTATCTACTGGAAGTGATTCATATGCTAATCCAGTTTACTCACAATCATTTAGTTATGGAAGTACAACGGATATAAATGTAGATGTTACACCATCAATATTATCTTGGTATAGCGGTTCAATTCCAAATGACGGTTTTTTAGTTAAACAACCTGATGCTGTTGAATTTGTTCAAAACCCAAATGTTGTAACTACATTTAAGTATTTTTCAATTGATACAAATACAATATACCCACCATCATTAGAATTTAAATGGGATGATTATACTTTTAATACTGGCTCATCCACTAATACAATATTGGGGTCTGCTGAAACTTTTATGTCAGTTTATAATAATGAAGGTGTGTATTATTCTGAAAGTGTAGCTAGAATGAGATTAGCTGCTATTCCAAAATACCCATTACAAACATTTAGTACAGCATCTGAATGGACTACAAATTTCTTTTTACCTAAAGATGTATCTTTATATGCAATTAAAGATACTACAACAAACGAATTTGTAGTCGATTTTGATTCTGATTATACAAAAATTAGTGCAGATTATTCATCAAGTTATTTTGATGTTTATATGAATGGTTTAGAACCTGAAAGATATTATACAATTCTTATTAAAACTGTATTAGATGGTACTACAAAAGTGTTTGATGAAGATATAATGTTTAAAGTAGTTAACGGATAATTATGGCATACGGAAATTCAAATGGAGGAAGTGGTGCAGGTGCTGGTAAATCAGCTCAGTACAATGATGAACAAAAAGCCAAAGCATTAGCATTAAAAATCAAAAATGAAGAATTATCTTCAAAACCCAGAGCTTATGGAGGTCAACCTTCTTCAGGTATTGGTGTAGGTTCAGGTGCTAAACCCCTTCCAAAAAATATTTCAGTATTTTCTAATAGTTCAGGTGTAGGTTCAGGTTCAGGAGGTGGGACACCTATTATTAATGGTCCCAAACCAATCCCACCATCCCCAACTCCTCCAATTCCAACTCAACCTATAACAAGTAGTGCAAGACCAAAAGACCCATCAGAAATTGCAGTTGAAAATACTCCATCAATTTCAAATTTAACAAAACAAGTTTTTGATAAAAATAAATTTAAAGAAACTATTGATACCAGTTTTTCCCAATTAGGAGATCAAAATCCAATAGATGAAGGCTTTTTTGATATTAGCTTGGCTACTGTAGGAGATTTTTTTACATTATATGAACAATTCTTTTATGATATCCCAAAAGAAGGAGATACAAATTCTCATACTTATTTAGCACAAACAAGTGGGGAATATGCAAATTTTGAATTAGTACAAGAAGAAATACAAGCTTTGTTAGAGGAAATAGGAGAAATAAGACTTGAAAATGTAGAACTTAGAACCTCTCAATCTTTACTTGAAGTAGAATTAGCAAGTGCAAACGCAACAATTTTAGCAACTCAATTTAGAGAGATTTAAAAGGAATACATTTTTTGAATTAAAAATATTTATAAATAAATGGCATCGATACCAACAGCATCAATAGATTCAATTAATCCAAACTTTGCATCCGGAGAAGGATATGAATTATCAGATCAATCCATTATTCCTAATGCTGATGTTACAGCAACCTTTACTCCCTTTCAAGATATAGTAGAAATTTGGGCTTATGATCTTGATAATAATTTAATAGGTGGTAGTAATAATTTTTTAGATTATACTCTTATTGATTCCCCTACTGATGGGGAACCTAATGGTAATACTAGTGAATTATCAGTTAATCCTGAAAATGATCTTTTTAATTTAGGATTTGATCAAGGTAGCATAAATGTAGTTTATAATTTTATTCAATATAAATTAGCATCTAATAATGAAGTTAAATACTATATATCAGAAATATCATCTGATAGAACAGAATTAAGACTAAAATCTAACTTTATTGATAGTAATCAAATAAAAGATTCTTATTTTGCATTTAAATCTGAATTAGATGCCAATATTTACTTTGATGAATTTTATTTAAATTTTGGAGATAATGAATATCAAGTTTGTGTAAATTGTCAACTTGATATATCAACAGAAGAACCTTCAGTTCTAATAAAATTATACGATGCATTACCTTTAGAATTTATTGAAAAAGATGAAGTATGTGTTGTAATTAAACCTGCAGAATCATTAGCATATAGTGTTATATTTCCAGAATTAGAAATTCCTGAAAATTTTACATATATTAAAGGTCCTAACTATAATTTAAAAGTAAATGAATTTACAAATAATTCAACAAATTTACAATCACAAAACGATTTATTAAAAACAAATTCCTCAGGTTCTTTAAATGAATTACAAAATATACTTAATAGAAAAGGTATAACATTAACACCTAACTATTCATATGATACATTTAATGAATTTGTTAATTTTTCATCTGCTAAAAAAAGAATTGAAAATTTTGTAGAAAAAGTAACCCAAATTCAATCATATCAAGCTGATATAGACTCACTTAATTTAATTTTAGGTCCTACTTCTGAATCATTTACAGTTTCTTCAAGTATAGCTACATCATATCAAAAAATTGAAAGTTTAGTTAAAAATTTTGATGGGTATGAATATTTTTTATATTATGGAACGGGTTCATCTTCATATCCAAAAACAGGATCAGCATATCCTTTTGAACTATTACCAACTTCAAACCCAACAGTTTCTGTTTGGTTAGGTAATGATCAAGAAAATGGAGAGAATTATGGAGGTATATTACTATCAGCTTCATTATATGATTATAATAATCAAAACTGGTTATACTACACAATACCAGAATTTATTAGAGATAATAGTGATAACAACCAATATCTTGAATTTTCCAACATGGTTGGTCAACATTTTGATGAAATATGGTTGTACACTAGAGCTGTAACTGAAAAATTAAATACAACATCTCAATTAGATGATGGTGTTCCTTTAGATTTAGCTGATGATGTTATTACATCTTTGGGTTATACAGGATTTGGGAATAACTTTAACAACCAAGATAATTTTATTGGATTAGTAGGTGAAGATAATGGTTCATATGTTCCACCAACTGGAAGTGAGTTAATTACAAATTATATTGCAGTTAATAATGGTCAAGTTGTTAACTATTGGAACCCAGATTATTCATGGGAAAATTATGTAGCACAATTAGAAGATGAAGGTTTTCCATATGCTATAGATAAAGTTAGTAAAGAAATTTATAAACGTCTTTACCACAATATGAATTACCTTGTTAAGAAAAAAGGTACAGTTAGTGGTTTAAGACAACTTATTAATATTTGGGGTATACCAAATACAATCCTCCGAATTAATGAGTTTGGTGGTAAAGATAGAGATAATTCTGATGATTATGATTTATGGTATAACAGATATAGTTATGCTTATACTCCTGTTTCTACTCAAAATTTAGCAAGTTCATCAGTTGTATTTCCTTGGATGCCATTAGAAAGAAATAGAATTGCTGAAGGTGAAAATATAGTACCTGATAATTTCCAATTTAGATTTAAAACTACAGGTTATCCATCTTCAACATATGTTGGAGAATTTTTTACTCAATCATTAGCTGTTAAAAAATCAGATGGTGATGATACTTCAACAGAATTTGATTTTGGAATTTCATTATTTTATGAACCTCCAGTAACAGGATCATATTCTGGTTCAACATCAAGCGAGTATGAAAATTGGGGTAAAATGCGTTTTTATATGTCGGGTTCTGCGGCAAATGGTGGTGTTGCAACGTCAAATGATATATATCTTCCATTCTTCGACAAGGGTTGGTGGACAGTAATGTTACAACGAGATCAACACGTATCTACAAGTGATAACACAAATGCCACTACTTATACATTATATGCTAAAAATACTATTTCTAATGGTTTTGATGGAGCTCAAATAGGGTTTGAAGGTTCAGCAAGTATATCTTCAGATAAATCCTCTCCGGGATTACCTATATCTGAATCTATAAATGAAGCTTGGAATAATTTTGGAACATCTGTTTATGATGGTATTTACTTAGGTGGATTTATTTCTGGTTCTATAGTAGGAGGGGAGACAATAGGACTTTCAGGTAAAATATTTTCAGGTTCTTTACAAGAATTTAGATATTATTCAAACGATATACCAGAAGCTACATTTAATGATTTTGTAATGAACCCTGAATCAATTGAGGGTAATGCAGTTACAGGATCAGAAAGATCATTTGATATAGTTAATTTTAGAGCACCTTTAGGAAATGAAATGGAGAGTATGTTTACTTCATCATATAGTTCTTCATACTCTGAATCAATGCAATCGATGCACCCTGCAATTCAAGGTCAAGCTTCACTATTAATTACAGGTTCATTTTACAATCCAACTACTTCTACTACTTCAAGTGAATATAGAGTTTTATATTATGAAAATTCAACTACAAGAACTTTTAGTAAAACTAACACTGAAGTATATTTCCTAGATCAACCAGCTATTGGATTTAGAAACAGAATTTCTGAAAAAATCCAAATAAGAGATGGTGATGATTATGGTAATATATTATCAAATAGAATTAGCATTCAACAAGATTATCAAATTAGTCGAAGTTATACTGAAAATATTAATAATTTAGAGGTAGCATTTTCACCACAAGATGAAGTAAATGATGATATTATTGCTTCATTCGGGTATGGTGTAATAGCTGATGCTATAGCAGACCCTAGATTTATATCATCATCTGATGATTATTACCCTAAATTAAGAGAAATTGCAGAATCTTATTTTGAAAAATATACAGAAGGTAATGTTTATGATTATTTAAGATTAATTAAATATTTTGATAACTCTATATTTAAAGCTATTAAAGCTTATGTTCCTGCTCGTACAAGTTTATCTACAGGTATTGTTATTAAACAACATATGCTTGAAAGAAATAGATTTCAACCTGTACAATTAACAGAAGGAACTCCAATTGCAGTAACACCTTCAGGTGCTCTAAATACCCCAATTATATTAGAAAATATAGTAATATCTGGTAGTATAGATACAATCAACCAAGAGGCACCTTCAGGAAGTACTGGAGGCTCAGCAAATAAGTTTAATTATGTAGATAGTTCATTCTTAGTAGAATCTGGAACCGATATAAATACTCCTTCAAAACCACCTTTTGGCAAAGTTTCAAATACTCAATCATATGAAATAATAAATGAAACAACATTAGGAGCAGTAGTAGAAACTATAGACAACCAACATGAATTTTATGATGGGGAATATAGTGGTAGTGAACTTATAGTAACAACTCAATCACTTTTTAATAATCCATTCTTAAATCCATCTACAACAGCAATTAAATACAATACAGATGTTTACAATTTGGATCCAACATCTTCAAATCATTTTGCTTTAATAGGACTTGAATATTGGGATTCTCAAATAGGAACTAATGTTCCAACAGGATCATTTGCATTAGGATATGCATATGTTCCATCTTCTTCATTAATTGTAACTACAGCTTCTTTCAACGATCTTAACAGCCAAACAGGAACTACATATTCAGGATCAGATGCATTATCATCTTTCCAAGATGATTTTTATACTAATTACCAACCAACACCTTTGGTAAGTGCTTCTAGAATGGATGATAGTAATTCTCCATTAATTGTAGGATTATGGAAAAGTAGATGGGGTGATCAATTTTATATTTATGGTAGCTCTGAGGTATACACATCCCCATTAAACGAACCATACCCATTTCTTCCAACTCAAGAAAACCCAGACCAACCATTTGCACGCACTCCATCAACCCAATCATTTTACCCAAATTATGTAGGTCTTCCTTCATCAGGATCAACCTCACCATATTTAACTAATGGTGTTGGAATGCAACAATATATTAATTCCAATACAGTAGCAGGATCAGGAACAACTGCCATTAAAAACCCCACCCCAACCAATGGAACTTGGCCTTTTATTTACACCCATAACCCTGCTACACCTGGATTTAGATTAGATTTAACTTCTTTATTCCCTATTTCAAGTTCATTCTCAACACGATATCAAGACTCATTTTATGGAGATCTTGATTTTAGGATAGTAGATAGTGTAACATTTTTTAGTAGAACCACTAATCCCCTAGTAATTCAAAATTATGGAACTGCACTTAGTAAGAATTTTGGTACTTATACATTCTTATTTCATGGTAGTTCTGTAGAGGATTTATTTAATACTAGACCTATCCAACAATATGGAGAAATCCCAGGAGTAGATAGATTAGTAGTTTCTGGTAGTGGGGGTGGTGCAACCTATGTATTCGCTACTGTTACAACCATGTCAGGTGCTATCACATATTCACTTTGTAGTACAAATGAATATATTACATGGGAGGGAGATATTTATGCCACCCCTACGAGTGGTGGTCAAATTGCTATGGGAATGGATGTCTACAATTATAATAGTGGAAATCCTATAGCACTTCCTTTTGGGGCATATTCAAAAAATACGGGAAATGGTAATTGGACTGCATTTGTTACCTCTGGAGGTGGAGGAAGTTTAGGTTTAAAAGATACATTTTATATTGATGAATTTGCCCCTGATATAGGGGATTTAATTTTAGTTCCTACTCCAAATAATAACTTCCCACAAATGACAGCATCATGGGATGACCAATCATTTATGCCAGGTGCAACATCCGCAAATCGTTTTGATGTGATGGCTATTGATGGTCAATCATATAGTGGAGGAACTCCATCAATTGGAGATAAAGTAAGTAATAGATATTTAATTTATAATTTCTTTGCTTCTCAACAAAGAGGAAATACTGATATTTTAACAAACCCTCCATATATTGGATCTGCAAGTCTATATACTTTCCCAGTAAGTTATACTTCATCTTTCCCTATAGTATCAACTCCAGTTAATAGCAACTTTTACTATACAACAAACAATACAATTGTTACAGCACTTTCAATAAATGACTTTAGTATAAATCAATTAGATATTACAGATACAATTGATAATTCACTAGCTTTTGATGAAAATCCTAACATAACATTTACTTTAGATTATACAGGATCAGCCGTTGCTGATGGTCCACCTCCAGGTAATGTTTTTGATTTATCTTTAGCAGTATCATCTTCAAGACCTAATATTGAAGGTATTAATACTTACCTATTTTCCCCATTATCAAGACAGAATATAGGAAAACCAAATTTCAATCTATCATCAACTAATGCGGTTTATAATATTAATCCTTACATAGCAAATTCAGGAATAGGATTTTTTGAAAATACTGTTTATTATGCTATACCTAATAATTTCAATGAAAATAGACCCAATAAATTTAAATTTGTTATTGAAAATCAAAATGGTATAAATACTACATCTAATTTAACAGCTATAGCTAATTCTACAGCACCAAATGTTCAAACACCGGAAAGTAATTATACTCAATTATCTTCAATAATTCCTAAATTTTCTGGAAGTAAGCTAACTAGTGCAAATTATAATACTTACTCCCCACCTACATCCCCATTATTGGTAGAATCTGTAGAATTTGCAGATGGGACTTCTGGGAGTTGGGGTGGTGATGATTCCTATGGAAAAGTAGCAGCAATTGATAAAAATCCTATCTATTTTGCACATTTTAAATCTTCTAAAAATAATTTAGAATTAGATGGAACTTATACATTTACAATTGATCAATTAATTGAATCTCCACTTAACGATATTACTCAAGATTCACTATCAGTAAGTCCAAAAACAATAGAAATTAATGGTTCAAATAATAAATTAATAGATGTTGTAAATACTTTTGAAAAAGGAAGAAAAGCATCTATAACATACCAAATTCCAATTCAAACATACCCAGTATTAGCAATTCCTTATACTGTTCCGGGTGATTCAATAGTTCAAGAAGTTGCTTACACTCAATCAGTAACTACCAATTACCAAACATTAAAAATTGGAGATAATAAAATATTCCAAAGTGGGTTAGAATTTGAAACTTTACTATCTACTCAACCAAATGGGGTGGGTCCAAATTTCCTTATTTCAGCAAGTATGACTATAGGGCTAAATGTTAGTATAACACCAAAGGCAAGTAACAGTGGTTCAGTAAATGGAAAAGAAACTATTAGTTATTTAGGAACAGTTAATTCTTCCCCCTCACAATCAGGTCATGGATATTGGGCATTTGCTTCAGGTTCATCTTCAACTGGGGGATATATAGATTTAAAAGGTGGTGCTGCTTCATTATCTGCTAGTTTAGCTCCAGGAGGAGATACATCAACAGGAGTTTATTCTGGTGATTTCTTAGCAATGGCTCATAGTTACAACTACTGGGTTGAAGATCAATTACTTTCAGAATTTACAGCAAGTGCTACAACAGCTATTGATAAATTTGGAGTACCTGGATTACCTACATCTTCAACAGATCAAAGAGGTATCCAAGTTCTTAATACTGATTTACTTAATTATAATTCATTTAATTTCTCCTCTTCTGAAACAGGAGCAAATATATTAGGTTATACAGATTTTAATCTTCCATTTTTAGTAAAAAGAGGAGATGAGATTAGAGTAACATATGATATTAACTTTACAGGTTCTTCATTTATTGATGTAACTAAAGAAACATTAAAAACAGCAAATTACCGTACTCAAGATTTTACAGTAACAGATGTGGGAGCAAGTGACTATGCTAATGATGATATTCCTTCATTCTATTATGTAGATGGATCAACTACAGCATCTATATCAGAAAGTAGATTATTTGATAGATTATTTGTTACTCCAAACCCAGCTGAATTAGAAGAATTAATCCCATCAGGATCGATTTATCAATTTACAATTAGAAGAAGAACAAATGCTGATGATAGGGTTATTATTTATCAAACACCCCCAATTAATGCCTTAGGTTCTCAAACCCCATCTGGAGATGGGTTCTTGATACCTAATGATTTTACTCAAATTCAAAAGAATAATGTTCAAACATTAATTAACCAATTGAAGAATCAAAATGCTGTTAATTCAGACTCTATTGCGGTAAATTCACAAAATATAGGACCTTCATCATCTTAGTAAAAATAATTTGGAATAGAAATTAAAAAAACGTATATTTATAAACAAAATAATTAAACAATGGGATATTTAAATAATCAAGTAGTAACAATCGATGCTATTTTAACAAAAAAAGGTAGAGAACTCCTAGCCCAAGGGGAAGGTGGTTTTACTATTACACAATACGCTTTAGCAGATGATGAAATCGATTATACAATGTATAATCCAACACACCCTTCAGGAGCAGCTTATTATGGAGAAGCAATTGAAAATATGCCTCTATTAGAAGCATTTCCTGATGAAACTCAAATCATGAAGTATAAATTAGCTACACTCCCACGTGGTACTAGTAGATTACCTATATTAAATGTTCCTTCAAATGTAACACTACAACAATTGGCTTCACAAGCAGTTACTCCAACTACATTAAATTATGTTTCTACAACTGAACCATCAGGTTATACATTTACTATTTCAGATGCTAGATTATTCTCAACATTCCAAGCAACTGGAATTGATACAGCAGCAGCAAATACTTTAAATGCAAATGTAACAGCAGTAACTAATGGAACTAATGTTTCACAAACAGTAATAGGCTCTACATTAAATATACAAGCAACTGGAGTTAATACACTATTTGGAACTCAATCAACATTATTTGCTACCTTAACTATTATAGGTAGAGATAGTGGAGCAAGAGTACAAATTCCTGTATCAATTAATAAATCAGCAACAACAACTGCATTAGGTTAAGATAAACAATATTGAAATAAAAATAAAAAAATGGGATTTAAAAGATTTGATACTGGAGACATAATTGTAAGCAACAATGCTGTTGCATCTACAATGTGGACTAATAACTCTCCAACATTAACAGCATTCTTTACTTCTTCTGTTCAAATAGAAAGTAGTACAAAAGAATATTATTATGACGTTTACCAAGTAGATGCTACAGATGCAGCTGCTCAAATACAATTTGCAGTTGCTTATTGTGACCAAGAAGGTAGTGGTAGTACATTTTTTAATGCTTTAGTAACAGGCTCAACTCCAACAAGATCAAATTATGGTCAATATAGGACTTTAGTTTTAGGAGATGAAAATGCTCAATTTATATTTGGTAATGCTACATCTTCTTATTTCTATGCTATTAATATAGAAAGAGCTAGATATAAAGAATCTATTCTTCCGGGTATTACTAATTTAAAATTAACTAATGGAGCTAATAGTATTACTCTAACAGATGATAGTAAACTAAACACTTCAGCTGTATTTACAGATGCAGGTAGAAGATATAATTTAGTATCAGGTTCATCAGGAAATATCTATACAGGACTTGAAGCAAATGGTTGGACATTAGCATCAGGATCATATGGTTGGTTACTTCCTGATATTGGTGTTATGTTATTAAATGGTGAAGCTTTAGATGGAGCTATAGCTGATGGAGGAATTTTATTAGATACTACTAGATCATTTGATTCAGGTTCATTCAACCAAGAAAAGATTGTAGATGCTATGAATGCTGGAAGTGGGGTTGGTTTCACATTAAATAGTGATGAAACATTATCATCTGATTTTGTATTTGTTAGAGCAAGAAATAATGAATATAACTACTCAGAAAACCCATCATTTATTTCGGGTTCAACTGGTGTTGTAGTCTACCCAGAATTTGTAGATAACCCTCAAACATATATTACAACTGTAGGATTATATAATGATAATAGTGAATTATTAGCAGTAGCTAAATTATCAAGACCCCTACCAAAAGATTTTACAAAAGAATTACTCGTAAGAGTTAAGCTTGATTTTTAAAATGAATGGCAGCCTACAAACAATTTACCACCAAGGATATTACTATAGCCCCATTTGTAGCTAACAAAGGATTTGACTTTGTTGGAGGAGCTATCACAGCATCTAACGTTGGTATTGACATTTTTCAGGGTATTAACCCTACAGGTTCTATTATCTCTACAGAAGCTATTAATACTGGTTTAATATCAGTACAAAATACAACGGGAGTATATAATAGTGTAAAACAACTATATTACAGTAACTATTTAACCTCTAGTATAGGAGATATAGTTCCTACTCAAAGTATTATCCCTGGTGCTTTATCTTCAGATACAAGATTTATAGGTCCTGTTGAAGCTCCTAGATATGAAAATTATTTACAATCTACTTTAACTCAATCAAGAGATTTTCCTATAGGAAAAGGTATAGATTCAGGTTCTATTTCTGTAGTTTCTATTCCTCAAAAATTATTTGGTGAAAATATTGTTCCTTATACATTTGATTTAACATATACATCTTCTAATGGTCAACCCTCTAGAGTTGTTGATGATGGAGATGGAAATTTAATAGCAACTGGTTCTGATAATAAAGGTAATGCTGTATATGGTACTTCTCTTTATGGAACTGGTCAATATTCAGGTTCACTTTTTGCAGATCCTGGAGAAATAGTAGGACAAATATTTTATTCTCATGGTTTAGCTGTTTTTACTAAAAGTAGTTTAGCTAAACTAAGTAGTAATATTAATGCATCAGGAAAAGATTTATCAGACTTTAAAGTATCTTTCTCATCATCTATTACTATCTATGAACATCAATATAAATGTATAATCAATGAAAATGAATTTGGATATTCTTTAAATCCTTCAATTATATCATCAAGTACTGATTTATCAGGTAGTTTAAATGATGTGTATTATGATTTTGCAACAGGTTCAATATTTGACCCTTATGTAACAACCATAGGTTTATATAATGAAAATTCTGATTTATTAGCAGTAGGTAAATTATCATATCCTGTACCTATCTCTAAATACTGTGATACAACAATCATAGTAAATTTCGATACTTAAAAAACTATTATGAATTGGATTTATAAACAAAAGGAAATGGAGTCAATCTCTGATTTTCCTGATAATACTCATGGTTTTGTGTATAGAATAATACATAAACCAACAGGTAAAGCTTATATAGGTAAAAAAATACTTCAAAACACTACTAAAGTTAAATTAGGTAAAAAAGAACTTAAAGAACTTTCAGGTGTAGTAGGTAGAAGACCTTCATATAAAATGGCAGTTAAAGAATCCAATTGGAAGACATATTGGGGTTCAAATAAACATATGAAAGAATTATATGCAACCGAACCTAAAGAAAATTTTGAGCGAGATATTTTAATTTGTGCTCCAACAAAAAAGTTATTAACTTATTACGAA
>TARA_Y100000385_G_C13109456_1_pt1 | contig 18684 bp, 22 predicted proteins | sample TARA_Y100000385 | Tara Oceans TARA_Y100000385 (sample SAMEA2620980) | marine metagenome | biome: marine biome (ENVO:00000447); feature: surface water layer (ENVO:00002042); material: "saline water (ENVO:00002010), including plankton (ENVO:xxxxxxxx)" | depth 5 m
ACACTCGATTGATGGTTGCACATTAATCATACGGTAATAATAAATAGGAAGCCCTGCCTGATGGCAGGGCTTTTTTATTCTAGACAAATATCTTTACAACCATGGATGTAGAATTTTTGAAATACCCTATTGGAAAGGCGTCAATTGAAAGTGACCCTCCTATTGAGCGAGTAGAAGGTTGTATCGCCGTCATAGGTAGAATGCCTAAGCAGCTCATGGAATTTGCAAAAGCGCTAACGGATGAGCAATGGGATACATCATACAGACAAGAAGGTTGGACAATTCGTCAAGTAGTCCATCATCTTGCAGATTCCCACATGAATGGATTCAACAGACAACGTTTAGCTGTAACCTCTCTGGAAACACCAAAAGTTACTGGGTATCCACAAACGCTATTTGCCGCATTACCGGATTATACTTCAGATCCGTTTTTGAGTGTTATTTTACTCGCCAGTCTTCACGAAAAATGGGTTTCCTTTTTGAATGGTATAACGGAAACGGGATGGAAAAAGTCTTATTTCCATTTAGATGAGTCTAAGGAATACACAATGAAGGAAAGCGTTCAAATGTATGCTTGGCATTGCCAGCATCATATGGCACATATTCGTTTGGTAATAGATAAACAGTAACTGTTCTAATCCAGTATTTCTGAAATTTGTGTTGAACGCGCCGTTATGAGTCCATCTTCAACCTTAAAGTACAGTGGCATTTCTTGCACACCGAGTCTTTCTGTGATAATACTGCGTCCACCGCGCAGGTCACTAAGATGATTTCCGCCCAGCCCGTCTTGTGATATGGCTGAATACCATTCTCCAAGCGGACTCCGTTGTTGAGGCACCCCATCTAGAGATAACAGAATCCAATTGTCCATGTTTTGTTGTTGTGCTGCCCTTCGGAGATCACTGCGGCATTCTGTGCACCATGAGGCCCAAATTGCAACAACATGATTATCAAGAGACATCCTTTTTAAATGAACACTTTCTCCCTTAGGACTCTCTAGTATAAACTCTGGAAATGGATTACCCGGTACAAACTTCTGAGAGTTTTCCTTTACCGTTTGCGTAAAAACATAAGTTTCTTCAAACTCACCAATCCACATGTTGAAGGCCATGACATCTTTGGAGTAAGGTGCTAACCGCTGTAATTCAATATTCATTCTCCTCAGAACTTTTCGGTCAATCGAGTAATCAAGAACAGGATTTTGGCCAATCCTATGGTACACTGTCATAATATTAGATATTCTGCCGGGTGAGCTTTCTAAGCTGTCTAGAATACGCGCTCTGTATGCATCCGCATACTCAAAAAAAATACTATCTAAAGAAGTAATTCCATTAAAAGTTGCACTATCCGCATAGGTAGCCTTTATATCATCAAGACTGTCAATTAGGTTGATAAGATCGATCTGCATTTTTCGCTGTGCGCCGAGCCAATTATTTTCTACATCACCTGAAATAAACCCTTGAGAGTCAAGAGTCAATTCTGTTGTGTTTGGTCCTATTACAGCATGAACTACAGGTAATTCTCCTTCAATAGGCAAAAAACTTATCATTTGAAGGGTGTCAAAAGAAACCTCGAAAACATCGCGTCCAATAATTTCAAGACTATCCATGACTGAAAACGTTCCATCGGCCTCTCTGTATTGAATGGCATAAGAACCTTTTTTATCTAGCTCAAACTTAATGAGGGTAGGTTGCTCCTGTGAACAAGATATTAAGGTAATAAATCCAAGAAGTGCACCTAATTTACGCATCCAACTTCTCACGCAACAAAGCGCTCGCTTTTTTAGGATCTGCACTGCCACGACTGTATTTCATCACCTCGCCCATAAAGAGCCCGATAAGTCCTTTTTTACCCGAGCGGTACTCCTCAATCTTTTCTGGATAAACAGCCAATGCTTGGTCTACCCATGCTTGCAATTGGTCGCTATCACCTTGTTGTATCCAGCCGTTCGATTCACACATAGCCGCGGCATCAGCCGATGGATTTTCCAAAAGCGCAGGGAATAGCTTTTGGGTGGCAGTTGAAATAGAAATCTTTTCCTCATCCACAAGCGATTGAATCCCTGCCAAGGCCGAAGGTTGAATAGGGAATTCTTCAATCTCAACGCTTTGCTCGTTCAACCATGATTTGACAGGGCCAATCAACAAGTTGGTGGCGCCTTTGTAATTAGATGTATGCTTAATAACCTCTTCAAAATAAAGTGCAAAGGCCTTGCTATCTGTAAGTACAAAAGCATCGTATTCGCTTAAGGCCAATTCCTTCGTGTATTTCACAAACAATTCGTAGGGCAGAGGTGGCATGTTTTCACGAACTCCGGCCACATAACTTTGTGGTACAATGACAGGAACTAAGTCTGGCTCAGGGAAGTAGCGGTAGTCGTGGGCATCTTCCTTGGAGCGAAGTCCAATAGTGATGTTCTTGGCTGCATCGTAAGTACGTGTTTCTTGGAAAATATTCACACCAGATTCAATCAAATCAATCTGCCGAATAATTTCGAAGTCAATTGCCTTCTGTACGTTACGAAACGAATTCATGTTCTTCACCTCCACTTTCGTACCGAATTTGAGAGTACCTTTTTTTCTTACGGAGATGTTCAAATCTGCACGCAACGAACCTTCCTCCATATTGCCGTCAGAAATCTCTAAGTAACGGACCAGTTTTCTAATCTCACTCAAGTAGCTATATGCTTCCTCACCGTTTTTGATTTCAGGCTCTGAAACAATCTCGAGTAGCGGTATGCCTGCACGGTTCAAGTCAACAAGGGTATTGAAGGGGTCAATATCGTGAACGCTCTTACCAGAATCCTCTTCCATGTGGATACGGGTTAGGTTGATATTCTTATCCTTACCCTCGGCGTCTTTGATACGTATAAAACCTTCAGTACAAATAGGTGTAGTATCCTGAGTAATCTGATAGCCTTTTGGTAGATCTGCGTAGAAGTAGTTTTTACGAGCAAATTCATTTCGCTCACGAATAGTGCAATCACAAGCAATACCCAACTTGACAGCATAGTTCATCACTGATTTGTTGAACACGGGCAACGTACCTGGATGACCTAAGCTTATTGGGCTTACCTGAGTATTTGGAGAGGCGCCATAGGTGGTTGCATCACCACAGTACGCCTTGCTCTGCGTGCTTAATTGCACGTGAACTTCAATACCAATAACCGGTTCGTATGTATCGTAAATACTAGACATCCAAGGGGAATTTAGAGCGCTAATTTACACTTTTTAGACCTGTTTTTGTTGCCGATTTTTAAACACTTCTTCAATCTTAGTCACCATGGCATCGAGTAGGGGCTGAACATCGCTAACAGGCTGAATTTCAATATCCCAAACGCTTAGTTTTATAGGGCTGTTTTCAGCTTCAATCAGTGGAGCCAACTTAACAGCATCTTTGGCGGTACAATGCACGCGGTATTCGAATTTCTTCGAAGCACTTTCAATGCGTACAAGATCTGCAGAAGTGTAGCGATAGTGGTCCCGGAATTTCATTTCGTCTCCACTGAAATCAATTTGTTTTTTCACGAAATAAAAGAAGTCATTAGGCTTAGCTATACCGCAGACCATAATTCCCGGAGCCTTTACTCCAGATAGTAGGATGATTTCTCTTTTTAAATAATAATCCGGTACACTTTTCCATTCGCGCTTAACCCAAGCAGGCGTATTTTCTCCATTGCTAACTATAGCGTCAATATTGGTGTGAGGAATTTCACGAAGACGGCCTTGCGGAAGTAATGTATCGTATTCAAATAGTCGATTCTTTTGACATACGATGGAGAAGTCTTTATGTAATTCATAATACTGCAGTCCATCGTCGAGAATCAAAACAGCTTTATCTGTTTTGGCCACCGTTTTAGCAAGATTGCAACTCTCGATACGGTTTTTACCCACTATGGTGGGGTGATTTGAGGCGTGGAGCACAGCTTCATCGCCATAGATTCGAGCATTTTGACTATTGACCAAGGTGCTGGCTTTTGTGGTGCCTTTATATCCTCGTAGAATAATAATGGGCTCATAGCCAAGTAACTGTAATTTACTGGCTACCCATTGAGTAATTGGTGTTTTACCTGTGCCGCCCGCTTGGAAATTTCCAATACATATAACAGGAATGTTGGATTTAAATACACTTCTTGATCGTCGGGTATTATCGAATTTTTGACCAATCAAATACAATATTTGAAGCAGCCATAATCCGCGCGGGAAGCTGAAATATTTAAAAATGCTCACAACACCCCCGCTTTGCGCAAAGATTCTTCCTGACTATTGATGTCATTTGGATCGAACCACTCCGCACCTTTGAAGCGCTTGAAATAGGTCAATTGCCGTTTGGCGTAACGACGGCTGTATTGTTGAATCAGTTCAGTAGTTCGATCTAAATCGTATTGCTCCTTGAAATACGGCCACCATTCGCGGTAGCCAACCGTTTGAAGTGCTAACAATTCTTGATATGATTCTAAAGATCGTGCTTCCTGTTCAAGACCATTCGCAATCATCAAGTCTACACGACTGTTAATACGATCATATAATTTCCCTCTATCCATATTCAATACCCAATTTACAATCTTAAACGGCCTCTCCTTCGGGGTATTGTTCAATTGCTTTGAATACTTTTTACCGGTAATGGCAATAACCTCCAATGCACGAATCACGCGACGCGGATTACGTACATCTACCTTAGCGGCATGCTCAGGATCCAATTGCTCTAACTCTGCTTTAAGCGCAGGTAAGCCTTCCTTTTGAGATCTGAGCTCGAGAGCTTCCTTAATTTTTGAGTCTGTAGGTAATGGGTCCAATCCGTGTAGCAGGGCGTCGATATACATCCCAGACCCGCCTACAGCTACAATGATATTATGCGATTCAAACAGTTCTTCTAATGTGCCAAGGGCTAATTTTTCATATTCCCCTGCTGTCAAGGGCTGTTGGATGCTTCTATCTGCTATGAAATAATGTGGTATTCGGTCTAACTCTTCCTTGGATGGAGGTGCGCTTCCTATGGCTAATTCTTTATAACATTGTCTACTATCGGTAGAAATAATTGGGCAACCAAGCTTCTCTGCCCAGTACAGAGAAATACCGGTTTTCCCAACTGCTGTGGGACCGCAAATATTAAGGAGATATTTTTTAGACATTGAACAGTCTTGGAATTTTAGTTGAAAATACGTAATTTGATAGAACCGCTTTTATTCTGCCATGCACACAAAATCATTTGAAATATCACGTAAAGAAGCTGCCCAGTTGAATTTTGACAACGGTGAGATTTTATCGGATCACGTTGCAGTACGCAAGCGTTCTGAAGCCATTCACAAGGCTACCTATTTGGGTAACCTTAAGCATCAAAAAGTTGTTATTTCATTTAACACAGGTTCATCTGTTTACAAAGTACATACGACCATTTGGTTGACTTATGGGAATTATATTTTCCTAAAGGACAATGTTCAAGTACCTGTTGAACGTATACTGGCTGTGGACTTCTAGTAATCATAACCTGAAGCATCTTGGTCTTCCTCGTCTTTTTCTTTTGGAAGAGTACCGCTACTTAAATCGTCTAAACCGTATAAATCATTGAGTTCGTTCTCTGTCAACTCGCTAGGATCTTTTGAACTAAAAGAGGAATCTGTTTTTACAGGTAATTCTCCAACACTAGAGAGAACAACAAATTTTTCAAAGCCTTCTTCTTCCTCAGTTTTCACAACTTCTAAGTAAAAGATATTCATGTCTAGAAAATTATAGACATACAAGCCATTTGTACTTGCTTTAAAAAATTCTTCGACCGTTCGCGCCTCCATGCTTGGCATATTCTCATTCATTGCAAACATGGGCAATTCATCTCCTTGGTCCCAATTCGCATTGCTGTAATAAAAGCTTGCCATTTCTCCCGGTTGCAATCCAAAGTGGGTATAAATATGTTCGTGCAATGCCATCATACTCGCACTTCCTTTGATGCGAATTTCCTTTAAGACGGTATCTTCTGTATCTGCTATTACTCGTAAGAAAAACTCCATAATTATTGTTTCAATCCTAATTGTTTTGCAACATCTTCCATTTTTAGCCTAGCTGCTTCTTTTTCATTGGGAATTTGTCCTTCAAGGATAGCCTCTTTAATGGCTTCCTTAATCGCTCCAATAACAGGGGAAGGACCAATTCCAAATTGTTCCATGATTTCTTTTCCGCTTACTGGAGGCTGAAAATTCCTCAAGTGATCGCGCTCCTCAACTTCTTTAAATTTTAAACGTACTTCTTTGAAATTATTCAAATAACGTCTTTTTTTCTTCTCGTTTTTTGTGGTTAAGTCTGCTTCACAAAGTAACATCAAGTCATCCACATCATCTCCTGCATCAAACAACAGACGACGTACAGCTGAGTCGGTCACTGAATCGTCTACGAGTGATGCGGGACGTGAACTCATCATAACCATCTTTTGCACAAATTTCATCCTGGTGTCAGTTGGTAAATGAAGGCGCTTGAATAATTTTGGAATCATTTTGCTGCCCACAAATTCGTGACCGCGGAAAGTCCAGCCTTGCGGTTTAATAAACTTCTTGGTTTTAGGCTTTCCTATGTCGTGTAATAGTGCTGCCCATCTAAGCCAAAGGTTCTCTGAAGTTTTTGATAGGTTATCCAATACTTCTAGAGTGTGATAGAAATTATCTTTATGCAGATGTCCTTCTACCTCTTCTACGCCTTGCAAAGCACAAATCTCTGGCAGAATCTCATTCATCAAGCCACTGGTAAATAAAAGGCCTAATCCATAGGAAGGCCGCTCTACAGACATTAATTTATTTAGCTCTTGAGCAATTCTTTCAGGGGCAACAATGTCAATTCTAGAGGAAAGATCTCTAATATTTTTCAAAGTAGCTGACTCAATTCTAAAATTCAATTGGGCCGCAAAACGTATAGCTCTCATCATTCTCAAAGGATCGTCATCAAAGGTTTGATTTGGATTAAGAGGAGTTTGAATGTTTTTGTTTTCTAAATCTTTTCTACCGTTGAACGGGTCAATTAACTCACCCCATTTTGCCTTATTAAGGCAAATAGCCATGGCGTTAATGGTAAAATCTCGACGATTTTGATCGTCTTCTAAGGTACCGTCTTCTACCACTGGGTTACGACTGTTTCTATTGTAGCTTTCTTTTCGAGCACCAACAAATTCTAAATCCACTCCATGGGCATTCATATGAGCAGTTCCAAAACTTTTAAATACACTGAGCTTCGGTTTAGTCTTGAAGCCTTTACGAACCTCCTTAGCTAATGCTATTCCGCTACCTACGGTAACAAAATCAAGGTCCATTTTAAAAGGACGATTCATTAACCTATCACGCACATACCCTCCTACTACAAAACACTCTAGTCCGAGTCGGTCTGCAGATTCTCCGACTATTTTAAATATCGGTTGGTCTAAAAAGTGCATATAAGTGCTCATTAAAAAGGACGCTCAGAGAGTTTTGAAAAATATATGCCGGAAACTAGTAAGATGATTAACAAGAAATACATCGCAAGATTGGTTCTTTTAATTTTTGCGAGCCACATATCTTCTTTCTCTTTACCTGTCATTACAATTGGATAGAGTAATGGAAAAATCATGAAGCTTTCTTTCCACCAGTTCAGGTCTTTCTTATGGGTGAAGTTACGTTTGTAAAAATCCATCCAATTCCCTGGATTTTTCTTGTTTTTTTCTCTTAAATATTGAAAATGAAGAGACCATTTATAACTATAAACAGCTAATAAAATCAGTGCAGTAAGGACGAATTGTAAACTTTGACTAAAGGTCATTTTAAACGCAATTTTTTGACTTCAACGTAACGCCACTTTACAGCACGATACATCCAGAGGCTATAGGAAAATCCTTGTTGGCCATCAAAAATACCGCCTTTTATGATGAAGTGCTTAAAAAATCGCCACGAAGGTTTCACTTTTAAATGGAACCAGCCAACCTTGCTTACCTGGCTTTTATAATCTTTGGCCTGCCGGACGGCATAACCTTTGATTTTTTGCTCCCAATGTTGAGGGTTTTTGTACGTGTGATGAAACAAATCTCCGGTTAAACCTGTAGACTTAGAAAGCACTTTTTCGTGCACATTGAGCTCTTTAAAGCGTACCTCTTTTGGCAGAAGTCGGACTACAAAGTCATTTTGCAATCCGCTATACTTCATCTTTCTGCCCTGGAAGAAGTGAACCCTTTTGAAGGAGTAAGGCATATGCCCTTGGGTTTTAGAATTTTTCCAATCGGTCAAGGATGCTATTAGTTCAGGGCTTAAGATTTCATCACAGTCTATGACTAATATCCATGGATGTTGACATTGAATCAACCCCCAATTCCGTTGTTCTCCCCAATTTTTTAATTCACGGTGAAAAACTATTGCACCAGCGTTTCTCGCAATATCTGGGGTAGAATCTGAGGAGCCTGAGTCAACTACAATGATTTCATCCGCAATGGAATGAATACTATCAAGCGATTTCTCCATGATATCCTCCTCATTAAAACTGAGGTACAATACGCTAAGAGAAGTGCTCATTATACTGCAACGTTATGTGTACGAAGGGCCTCATTCAGTGAAGTTTTCTTATCCGTACTTTCTTTTCTTTGTCCAATTATCAATGCACAGGGTACATGATATGTTCCAGCAGCAAAGCTCTTTGGTATGGTCCCGGGAATGACAACGCTACGGGAAGGAATACGGCTACGATATTCAATTGCTTCATGCCCAGTTACATCTATGATTTTTGTAGAGGCAGTTAACACGACATTTGCGCCTAATACAGCTTCTTTTTCTATATGAACCCCTTCTACAACAATACACCTAGAACCAATAAAACAATTGTCTTCAATGATTACTGGAGCAGCTTGCAACGGTTCAAGAACACCACCAATTCCTACTCCGCCGCTTAAATGAACATTTTGTCCAATTTGGGCACACGAGCCAACTGTGGCCCAAGTATCAACCATGGTCCCACTTTCCACATAGGCGCCAATGTTAATATATGAGGGCATCATTACTACACCTGATTCTATATATGCACCGTGTCTTGCGACAGCATGCGGCACAACACGAACTCCTTTTTGTGCATAATCTATTTTTAGGGGAATCTTATCGTGGAATTCAAACGGCCCCACTTCAATAGTTCTCATTTCTTGAATAGGAAAGTATAGAACAACGGCTTTTTTTACCCATTCATTTACAATCCATCCTTCATCCGTTGGTTCAGCTACCCTCAAGGTGCCCGAGTCTAAAGCAGCAATGACCGAGCGTATTGCATCCCGTGTTTCCTGAAGCCTCAGTAATTCCCTGTTTTCCCAAGCTTGTTCTATAACAGCTTTTAATTCTCCCATGCTTTTCATTCTATTCGTATGCTACGAATTTAACGCTTCCTCCTGAAAGACTACCTTTGAGTTATGGCGAAAGTATTAGCATTAGACATTGGAGGTAAACGTACAGGAATAGCGGAGAGTGATCCGTTGCAAATGATGGCATTCCCTCTTAAAACAGTTGCTACAACAGAATTAATGGAAATACTTGAAAATTACATTTCATCTGAGAAGCCAAGGACGGTTGTGATAGGAAAGCCAGCGATGCTCAGAAAAGGACCTACTGACAGCACAGAGATAATTGAGATGTGGGCAAAAAAAATACATCTGAGATGGCCTCTTTTGGAAATTATTTTCGTGGATGAAGATTTCACTTCTCAGGAAGCCGCGCAGATGCTTATTAGAGGAGGGATGAGGAAGTCAAAGCGCAAAGAAAAGGGGGCGGTAGATAAAGTAGCTGCCTCGCTGATTTTAGAGCGTTATTTAGCCATGCACTAACTATCTTTGACCACTGAAAGGTTTTCAATTATGATTTTACCGGTTGTTGCCTATGGCAATCCAGTTTTAAATAGAGTAGCAGAGGAAATTGATCAGGATTATCCTGGTTTACAACCGCTGATAGCCAATATGTACGAAACCATGTACAATGCGCAGGGTGTTGGCTTGGCTGCTCCTCAAGTTGGCCGAGGAATTCGTTTGTTTATTATAGACGCAAGTCCCTTTGCCCAAGAGGAGGAGGAAGATTATCATACGCTCAAAGAGTTCAAAAAGACATTCATTAATCCAATTATTATAGAAGAGAATGGAGATGAATGGGGCATGGAAGAAGGTTGTCTAAGTATTCCGGATGTTAGAGAGACCGTAAACAGAAAAGAGCAATTGATTATTGAATATTATACTGAGGATTGGGAACTAGTAGAGGAAACGTATACTGGATTAGCAGCTAGGGTCATACAGCATGAATACGATCACATTGAGGGCGTCTTGTTCACAGATTACTTAAAGCCATTACGAAAAAGGCTTATTAAGGGTAAGTTAGGCTCTATTGAGCGGGGTGACATTAGTGTTGATTACCCAATGAAATTTCCAAAGCAAAGATGAGAATAGTTATTGCAGCTCTTTTGTTTTTACATGCGTGCTCTGCTCCGGATCAAGAGTCGGACAATGACACATCTTTAATACTGACAGGAGATTCTGCCATATTTTTTTTTACTAAAATTGATTCAGGGATTGCCACTTCAGAAGAATTAAGGCGTGCAAGGAATTACTTCATTAAGGAAGATAGTTTGGTGGTTAGTGATGCGAAAAGATTAATGCAGGCTGGTTTAGTTCTTATGAGTGGTGAAGATAATTACCTCTATGGGGTCAACTACTTAATTAAGTTAACAAAAAAGTATCCCCTTCATCCTTTTGCACCAGAAGCATTGATGCAACTCGCCTTGTTTTTTGAAAACAGGTTTGGAGACTTGGAACGCTCAGAAACATACCTTCGAGAAATTATAGACAGGTATCCTGAACACGAATTAGCTCCGCAAGCGCAGGCGCTATTGCAGTTAAGTGATGATGAGGAATTGAATACAATACAAAATTGGTTAAATAAAGAATAAATGGATTTAAGAACAGTTCTGTCGGTTTCAGGTAAACCGGGTCTTTTTAAATTAATATCGCACCAGAAAAATGGTGTGGTTGTAGAGAGTTTATTGGATGGTAAGCGCACCTCCATTCCTGCATCTGCAAACGTAAGTTCATTAGGTGATATTGCCATTTATACCTACGAAGAGGAGGTTCCGTTAAGAGAGGTATTTATCAAAATGGCTGAAATTTCTGACTCTAAAGAAGCCTTGAGTCATAAAAGTTCCAAAAATCAATTGGAAGATTATTTTGGTGAAGTGCTCCCAAAGTTTGATCAAGAGCGCGTGTATGCTTCAGATATTAAGAAAGTCGTACAATGGTATAATATCCTTGTAAAAAACGATTTATTAAAGATTCTAGAAGAGGCGGATGATGCGGAACCAGAAGAATAAAAAATGAATTCTAGAGAAGCTAAATTAGACGCTTTTGGTAGACTGTTGGATATCATGGATACATTGAGAGAAGAGTGTCCTTGGGATCGTAAACAAACTCTTGAAACCTTGCGGCATTTAACCATAGAGGAAACCTATGAATTAGCTGATGCTATTGAGGCAAAAGATTTGCGGGAAATTAAAAATGAATTAGGTGATTTAATGTTGCATATGGTCTTTTACTCCAAGATTGGTAGTGAAAAAAGGGCTTTTGATATTGCGGATGTGTTAAATACTGTTTGCGAGAAATTAATCCACCGCCATCCGCACATTTACGGTGATGTTGAGGCTAATACGGAAGAAGAGGTTAAGGCCAATTGGGAGGCAATTAAGCTAAAAGAAAAAGGTACAACAAGTGTTCTTCAAGGCGTGCCTAAGGGGTTACCTTCACTAGTAAAGGCCATTCGAATAGGAGATAAGGCCCGCGGAGCAGGTTTTGACTGGGATAAGCCTCAAGATGTATGGGGTAAAATCAAGGAAGAATTAAGTGAATTTGAAGAAAGCCAATTATCTCAAAATCAGAATGATATAGAAGGTGAGTTTGGTGATTTATTGTTTTCTCTAGTGAATTTTGCACGTTTAAGTGAAATCGATCCAGAGCTCGCGCTAGAACGGACCAATAAAAAATTCATCTTTAGATTTTCATACATGGAGGAAAAGGCTAGAGCGAGTGGTAAGAGTCTGTCTGACATGCAATTAGTGGAAATGGAGAAATTGTGGGAAGAAGCTAAAGGTATATCTAAAGACTAATTTAGTTTTAAAAATGAGTAAATTACGTAAAAAAGTAGGGGTGTAGCTTTACTGAATATGTTGAAATAGTGTAATTTAGAGCTATGAAAACTATTCATCTTATTCGTCATTCAAAAAGTTCTTGGGCTATAGACGGCATTGAAGATTGTGACCGGCCATTAAAAGGAAGGGGTATACGAGATGCCCAAATGATGAGTCAATTTCTCAAAAATGAAATTTCAGATGCGCACGAATTACTATGGTGTACGTCACCCGCTATACGTGCTCTTCACACTGCGTTCATATTTGCACGTACACTAGGTGTCCAAGAGAATAAAGTATGTATTAATGATGCTTTATATGCATGTGACGCGTCGGAAATGCTGCACTTTCTTCAAATGACTTCCGAAGACCATAATGCTGTAATTATTTTCGCACATAATCCAGCTATCACTCAAGTGGTGAATCAAATCACCAACGCTAGAATTAATAATGTACCAACATCTGGTATGGTAAGCATTCGTTTTGAATGTGAAAATTGGAAAGGTATAGCTGCTGGAGCTGAATTGATTCAATTTCAATATCCAAAAGGAATAACGCGCTAGATGGTGTCAAATAATTCATATTTCAACAGAGATATTAGTTGGTTAAGCTTTAACGAACGTGTGCTTCAAGAAGCTGAGGATAGGTCGAATCCGTTAATAGAGCGTCTTCGATTTTTAGGTATCCACTCTAAAAATATGGATGAGTTTTTCAGGGTAAGATATTCTTATATCCGCCGGCTAAGACTTAGTAAGGACGAAGGTCTAGATGATGATCTAGAAGGGTATACCCCTGGAGACTTACTTTCAAAGTTAAGTACGATTGTTACCGAGCAGCAGCAGCGTTCTCAGAATATTTATGATGCGTTGAAGACAGCTTTCAAACAATTTAATATTGAAATAATTAATGAAAAGCAGCTGACAGCCAATCAAGCGGCGTTTGTGCGGCACTTGTATAGAGACAAGATAAGTCCTGCTCTCACCAATTTGATGATTAATCAAACAACGTCTTTTCCCTTTTTACGCGATAAGAGTATTTATCTAGCTATTAAATTGACAAAAGGAGCTAACGAACAGCATTCCATTATTGAAGTACCCTATTCTGTTTCAGGCCGTTTTGTTCGATTACCTAAATATGGAAAACAATATGTCATGTATATGGATGATGTATTAAGGCATAATCTCGATAGCATTTTCCACACGATTAAATACGATCACATTGAAGCACATACTTTAAAGATTACTAGAGATGCTGAATTATCCTTGGATGATGATGTGAGCAGATCGTTTATAGAAAAAATTCAACGAGGATTACGAAATCGCAGAGAGGGAGATTTAGTACGATTCGTTTATGACAAAAATATAGCAGATTCTTCTTTAAAGATTTTGGTTGATGGCCTAGAGGTAAGTGCATTAGATACGCTTATCCCTGGTGGTCGATATCATAACAAAAAAGATTTAATGCAATTTCCTAACATGGGAAACCCAGATTTGGAATTTAATCAGCATAAACACGTGCCTCATCCAGAAATTGATGTGGACAGAAGCATTATCAAGGTCCTCAAACGTCAAGATATAATGCTCTTCACGCCCTATCAAGACTTTGGTATAATCATTCGACTTCTTCGTGAAGCGGCTATTGACGAAAAGATCAAAGAATTGAAAGTGACCTTATACCGACTTTCAGATGAAAGTCAAATTATTTCTGCTCTTATTAATGCTGCAAAGAACGGCAAGCATGTTACCGTATTTATAGAGTTGCAAGCTCGATTTGATGAGGCTAATAATATCAAATGGACCAACCGTCTGAGAAGTGAAGGAATTAAAGTAGTAAGTGGTGTTCAAGGGCTAAAAATACATTCAAAATTAGCCCTGATCAGACGTGACGAAGGAAAGGATAAGTTAGTCGATTATTGTATCATCGGAACTGGTAATTATCACGAGGGTACTGCCAAGATTTATACTGATTATCACTTAATGACATCGGATAAACGAATATCAAAAGAAGCACGTAAGGTTTTTCAGTTTATAGAAGCCCCATATAAACAATACAATTTCAAACATCTTTTTGTAAGTCCAAATACGACTCGGTCGAATATTGAGAGATTGATTGATCGTGAAATTGAGAATGCTAAAGAAGGTAAAGTGGCTAAATTTTGGGTAAAGATTAATTCAATTTCAGACCACAGAATGATCGATAAGCTATATGAAGCTAGCGATGCAGGTGTTAGCATACGAATGATTGTCAGGGGAATTTTCTGCTTAGACTTAAATAATCCAAAAGCGCATAATATCTCCGCCATAAGCGTTGTAGGCAGATTCTTAGAACATACTCGTGCCTTTTGTTTTCATAATTCAGGAAAACCAGAATATTATATTTCTTCTGCAGATTGGATGGGAAGAAATTTGAATAGAAGAGTGGAAGTTACAGTTCCTATTTATGACGAATCCATACAACGGGAAATCAGAGATCATTTTGAAATCTTGTGGAAAGACAATTCAAAATCACGAATATTAGATGCTGACCAAAAGAACAAGTACCGGGTTCAGCACGGACCTAAAATAAATGGTCAAGAGGAACTTCATGAATATGTACGGAAATTGTTGAGCAAAGGGTAGGCTATGATTGTAACAAAACTGGGTGCCATAGATATTGGCTCCAACTCAGTAAGATGTCTAATTGTCAATGTGATTTTTAAAGATGGTTATACGTACTATAAAAAGGTAAGTATGATACGCTTGCCCGTTCGCTTAGGTCAGGATGTTTTCAAATACGGTAAGATTCGAAGCATTACACGTGAGAGATTTTTGGAAGGAATGAAGGCTTATGATCACTTGTTATCTGTTCACGGTGTACAAGATTTTCGTGCAGTAGCAACATCCGCAATGCGTGAAGCTAGTAATAGTGAGTATTTGGTCCAACGAGTGAGTCGTAAGACCGGCATAGAGATTGAGATTATTGATGGTAAAGAAGAGGCTCGACTTGTTTTCTCAAGCAAGTTGTATGATAGCATTAATGCACATGTAAGCAACTTTGTCTACATAGATGTTGGAGGTGGTTCTACAGAAATTTCAATTATAAAAGATAGAAAGGTTTTACAATCCAAAAGTTTTAAAATAGGAGGTGTTCGCTTGATGAACGAAATGGTTGACCATGCTGAATGGAATGAGATGCAAAGTTGGTTGGAAAATCACGCCGGATCTATTACTAAGAAGGCCGCCATTGGGGCAGGAGGTAACATAAACAAACTACATAAACTAAGTTTACGACCAGTGACCGAACCGTTGAGCTACGAATACGTTCAGAAACAGTATGTCGTTATTCAATCACTTGATGTAGAGCGTCGTATTACCGAAATCGGATTGAATTTTGATCGTGCAGATGTCATTACTTTTGCATTAGAGATATATCTGAAGGCCATGAAGTGGTCGGGTTGCCCTGAGATCTATGTGCCGAAAATTGGAGTAAGTGATGGTCTTATTCGCGACTTGTATCACAGAGAATATCGTTCTAAGGTTGAACAATAGGTGAATTACAACTTGCAATAAATAACAGCCGGAATAAACGACTTATGAGATTATAGAAAAGGTCAATTAATTTTCTACCTCTAGAATGAACACTCTCTTTATTTTTACAAAAATAATTTGAAAATTATGGCAGTACAATTAGCAACAGATGCAGATTTCGTTCAAATAGTGAAAGACAATGACCGAGTTGTGGTCAAATACTTCGCAGATTGGTGTGGCGCATGTAAAATGTTCTCTCCTAAATACAAAAGAGTAAGTAATGAAGAAGCCCATGAAGGAATAATTTTCCTAGAAGTAAATGCCGAACATAGCCCAGAAGCAAGAAAAGCTGGGGGAGTTGATAATCTACCTTTTCTAGCCTCTTTCAAAGCCGGCTCATTGGCAGAAGGCTCTGCAGCCAGTAAAGAAGAATACTTGCGTAAGCTTATAGATTTGACTGCCTAAATGGAATGACAATATGTAACCTAAGCCTCTAGTTGTACTAGGGGCTTTTTTGTTGCTGTGATTCGCAACTAAAGGATGACCTAAGCCCTAATTCTAGAATACGTGCAGTTCAAATGCAGCTCCAAAATATAAGCTAAAGTAAAGGAGTTGGAATATGTGAAACAGAACAAAGAAGTAAGTTTCCAGTGGCCCATTAGGGCCACTGGATAAACTTCGTTTACTTACAAAATACTCTGTTTTATCCCTCTTGGCGAAGTATTGGGTGATATTTGTGTCTGGGAAAACGAAAGGGGCCCGCCAAGACCCCTTTCTACCTAAACCGCCATGAAAATCTGCAAATGCAGAATGTTCCATACCTCTATAACCTAGTTGTTGTAAGTAGGTTCACGCAAGGAGTAAAAAAAAGGCACTTTTTTTTATAAATTTCATTTCATTTGTTTTAATCCTTGTGTTTATAGGCGGTACCGATTGTATGGACAGTTTTAGATTTATGCTCTAGGGACTAGTTTTTAAATCTTCAAAGCATAAAAAACCCCGTTTGCGTAACACGCAAACGGGGTTTTTTTAGCCTAAGAAGTCTTTAGTTCTTACTGAGGTAATCAGCAACTCCTTCATGGGTTTCTTTCATTGCTTCTTTACCGGGAGTCCAATTTGCAGGACATACTTCTCCTTTTTCTTCAAAGTATTGAAGTGCATCAACCATACGCATTGCTTCATCTACAGAACGACCTAACGGGAAGAAATTGACTAATTGGTGCATTACTGTGCCTTCCTTGTCAATCAAGAACAGTCCTCTATAAGCAATCATTTCACCAGAGGCATCCAGATTGCCTGCTTCATCATATGTCCATTCTCCGTCTAGAACGTCGTAATTGTGTGAGATTGTTTTGTTGGTGTCTGCAACAATTGGATAGGTTATCCCTTGAATACCACCTTGGTCCTTATTCATTTGCAGCCAGCCCCAATGACTTTGCTCAGTATCTGTGCTTACTGCAATAAGTTCAACTCCTTTTGATTCAAATTCAGATTTACGCGCTTGAAAAGCGTGCAATTCTGTTGGACACACAAATGTGAAGTCTTTTGGATAGAAGAATAAGATTACATATTTACCGGAGTAATCAGATAATTTGAAGTCTTCAATGATTTCTTCACCATTGATTACTGCAGATGCAGTAAAATTGGGTGCTTTTTTGCCAACTAATACAGCCATAATTAAATTTTTTTATTGATTTCAAAAATACGATAGAGGCAGTCTAACTCAGTTAAAATTGAATTAAGTTTTATCTATAAGTAGGACGGTAGAAACTATATGAGGTTTGAAGGCTAAAAGAGGAATAGGCTTAAAGAAATTCCTGCAGCTACAACTAACATCTTTATAGCGTTGAATTGGTGGTTAGAAGCACTTTCAAATAGAATGGTTGTACTGACGTGGAGTAATAGCCCCGCAGCAATACCAAGTAGCGGCAAGAAATAAGTGGGTTCAAAATAGGTATATATCGCAAAGGCATTACCCAAAGGTGAGCACATAGCGAAAAGTAGTATGCCTATAACTACCTTCCAGCTTGATAGCTGTGCAGATCTTAATGCAGTAGCTACAAGCAGGGCAATTGGCACCTTATGCAAAGCAACGGACCACAATAGACCGTCGGAGGTATGGTTATGATGTTCATGAAATTCACCGTCTAGGCCAAGCGGCATACCTTCTAAAAAGGCATGAATGAACAAGCCTATTAATGGCAGTAAAGGAATTCTATTTCTATGAATGTGTAAATGGCCGTGCTCAAGTCCCTTGCTTATAAAATCGAGCACTAATTGAATGCCAAATCCTAAAAGCACCCAATATCCTCCGTTTGGACTATCAAAAACTTCTGGCAATAGATGTGTTAGCAAGGTTCCAAATAGGAACGCACCTGAAAAAGCTAAACTCAGTTTAAAGAATGAACTTTCTGTCTTGACAATATAAGAGGCTAAACCTCCAATAATAACAGCTGCAAAAAGTACTAAGGATATCATTACTGGGATTTTTTGGCTATGATAACCATTCGATTACTGCTCTTTTCACTATAGGAACTAAGGTCATAGTCACCAGCAATTTCAACAACATCTAATCCTGCTTTTTCTAACATATTTTTGAAATCATTTGCACTAAATGCTCGAACTCGTTCTTCAAACTTAGAAATATTGCTATTGTGATTGACGCTTATATTTTTAACAATATATCCTTTTTCAATTTTACGGGTTATTTGGTAGGTCGCCATGTCTGTATGAACTACGTCATCCGGAATTAGGTTTTCGGTTATTTTGCCTGTGTTCATAAAATCCATGACTAATCTGCCATTGGGTTTTAATGTATTTGCCATGTTCTTAATAGCCAGTTCATGACTAGTGTCGTCTTCGAAATAACCAAAACTAGTGAACAAGTTCATGACCCAGTCGAACGGGCCTAAGGGCAATTCCTTGAGCATATTGCCTACTTCAAAACGTAGATGTTTATGTTCGAACTGACGTGCATAATCAATACTTTCTGGACTCAGATCAACACCAACCGTTCTTAGCCCTAGTTCTGAAAGTAC
>TARA_Y100000385_G_scaffold107825_1_pt1 | contig 18634 bp, 20 predicted proteins | sample TARA_Y100000385 | Tara Oceans TARA_Y100000385 (sample SAMEA2620980) | marine metagenome | biome: marine biome (ENVO:00000447); feature: surface water layer (ENVO:00002042); material: "saline water (ENVO:00002010), including plankton (ENVO:xxxxxxxx)" | depth 5 m
GCACAAGCACCGTCGGCAATCGACAGGTCTAAATCTCAGAGACCAGTGATTCATCGCTCACCCATGCCGTGAGATTCGCGACGAATCGTTCGTTCGCGCGGCGCCCAGTTCCATTGGTGCTACCCGAATTGTGTGGCGTGAGAATCACGTTCGGAAGACCCCAAAGCGGATTATCAGACGGCAGAGGCTCCGGGTCGGTCACATCGAGACCTGCACCGCCGATATCTCCAGCCCTCAGTGCTGCAATGAGCGCTGGCTGATCGACAAGTTCACCACGACCCACGTTGACGAAGAACGCGTGCGGCTGCATCGATTTGAGGACATCGGCAGAAATTAAACCACGGGTGTCATCTGTAAGCGGTAGCGCAACGACGACCGCATCAGCTCCCGCCACAACGTCGACAAGTTCTGACAACGGGCGAGTCAAGTGCGGCTCATCGCCCTGCGCCGCACGCCGCACAATCGTCGGACGCATCCCAAACTCATGGGCGAGCCGAGCAACTTCTTGACCGATCGGACCCCAGCCAAGCACCGCCAAGCGCTGGCCCTCAAGTTCATTCCAACGCGCCCATTCCCACTCAGCGCGGGACTGCGCCCGCATCGTGCGAGGGAGATCGCGAGCCAACGCAAGCAAGTACATCATGACTGTGCGCGCAATCGGGGCCGAGCTTGCGCCGGACGAATTCGACAGTCGCACCCCACGCTCAAGGAACGTTGCAAACACCGGACTATCAACGCCCGCCGACATCGAATGAAGCCAACGCAGGTTGGGGGCTCGCATCGCAACGCCGAACCAGTGACCCGCGCGTTCCGGCCAGGCATCATGGGAAAACTGAGCAATCGTGATGCGCTCAATGTCAGAGGCACTCACAGGCTCATCGCCCTTTAGTAAGACCGTTTCGATGTCGGGAGCAACCTCGCGGACACGATCACCGAAGTCAGCCCAGAATGTGTCTGTGCAGAAAAGTACCTCACTCATCGGGGGCCTCTTTCTTCATCGTCAGCAGACGGCAAGCTGATGTCACGAACAATGTCACGAGCGTCAAAGTCCAATGGTGCGTCGACTTCCACGATGCGTTCGTCGACGTCGTCGTACTCGGTTCGCAATGCCTTGGACATCACGGCGTGCTGCGCGTAAAGCGTAGTGATGTAAGTCAACTCAAGCAGTTGATCGTCTGGCAATGCTGCTCGAAGCCCACCGAAAATCTCATCAGGAACTCGGCCCATCCCAGTAATCAGGCAGTCGGCGTACCCAAGCACCAACCGCTCAAGATCGTTCCAGACCGGCGCAGCGGCGCCTACGGCGACAGCAGCAATCCTGTCCTCCGACACACCAAGGCCCCGAAGGGACTTGCAATGCTGGGAGTAGACGAATTGACTACCAACCAGCCACCCCGCCCGGGTCTGACCAAGTTCGCGCAGAACCGGATCAAGCTTGGCGCCTCGGTACACGCTGAATCCCTGCACCGCATGCTCAAAGACAGCGTGGTCATTGGCGAAAACACTCCACCAGTCGCCAGGCGTACCCGTCGCCGTCCCCGGCTCGGCAACTGGGTCCCGCTCGCCGAACAACAAGCCGTACATCGTCTCAACAAGCGGCGAATCGTTTTCCTCGCGGGACACCTGGTGCAGTCGTGGCATCTGCTGATGCTGACAGAAAGACAAGCGGAACAGCGACACAGCCTGACTCTGCTTCTCGGCGGCACGGCGTCACGCGCCAAAATAGCGACATGCAGACAGCCGCCACCGACATGCTCGAAATCGAGTTCCCAATATTTGCCTTCAGCCATTGCCGTGACGTAGTCGCCGCCGTCACGAAAGCTGGCGGACTCGGAGTACTCGGAGCCGTGGCGCACTCCCCAGAAGCCCTCGAGACCGACCTCGCCTGGATCGAAAACGAAGTTGGAAGCCGTCCCTACGGTGTTGACCTCATAGTGCCAGCGAAGTACGCCGGCGACGAAGACGGCGGTTACACCCTCGACGACATCGCCCAGCTGATCCCCGACACACACCGGGCATTCATCGACGAAATTCTCGAGCGTTACGACGTACCGGAACTCCCCTCCGATGACACCACGACCCGATCCAATACCGCCGTCGGAGGCCATGACGGCAACGCTCCCTTCAGTGCCAATGCCGCTCTACCCCAGCTCGAAGTCGCTCTCGCAAGCAACGCTTCCTTCATCGCCAATGCGCTAGGGCCACCGCCCGGTTTCTTGATCGACCGTTGCAAGGAGGAAGGCAAGCTGATCGGAGCCCTTGCCGGTCGACCACAACATGCGGAGCGACATCAAGCTGCGGGCGTCGACATTATTATCGCCCAAGGTTCTGAGGCCGGCGGCCACACTGGCGAAATTGGCTCGATGGTCCTCATCCCCGAAATTGTTGATGCAGTCAACATCCCGGTGCTCGGAGCTGGTGGTATCGGACGTGGGCGTCAAATGGCCGCCGCAATGGCGCTCGGCGCGCAGGGCGTGTGGTGCGGTTCGGTCTGGTTGACGACAGAAGAAGCCGAGACACATCCGATCGTGAAGGAAAAGTTCCTTGCGGCAACCTCAGCTGACACCATCCGTTCTCGGTCGCTCACCGGCAAGCATGCTCGAATGCTCAAGTCGGCCTGGACCGAGGAGTGGGATCGTAATGACCGCCCTGATCCGCTCGGCATGCCACTGCAACCAATTTTGACTACCGAAGCCCAGAAGCGCATCGCTCGGGCTGCGCACACTAAAGGCTCGGGTGCCGAGAAGCTGGCGAACTACTTCGTCGGCCAGATCGTAGGAACAATGAACCAGTCGAAGACCTCCGGTCAGGTGGTCATTGAAATGATCGAAGAGTTCATCGAGTCGGTCGAATCCCTCACGCGTCAACTCGAAGTCTGACCAGCAGCATCAGCCCCCCGACATCTAGGTTTGACAAATGGCATTGAGCGAAGGTGATCTCTTGCCGAATCTCAATCTCGTGTCTGCGTCAGGATCTTGGAACACCAACGATCATCGCGTGCGGGACGTACCCCTCGTGCTGATTTTGCATCGGCACCTGGCTTGACTGCCTTGTCAGGAACACGTCATTGCCGTGCGCGAGCGACTCGATGAATTCGGAACTGCAGAGGTTGCGGTCGTGACGTTTACCGATCCAGCGCGACTGCCCTCTTACGTCGAACGGCTCGGTCTTCCGTTCCCGGTCGTGTCCGATGTTGATCAAAAGCTGTACCGAGCGCTCGGCGTCGAGCGAGGTACACGCCGCCAGGTGTGGTCACTCGGCACACTCAGGATGTACGGATCACTACTGCGCTCAGGTCGAAGGCTTCGTCGCGCTCACGAAGACACCCGACAGCTCGGAGCAGACATCATCGTTGCTCGAGATGGCACGATCGCCAAGCTCATCCTTCCATCGACGCCTGACACCCGTCCCAGCGTTGACGTCTTACTCTCTGCGCTCCGCAACGCGTAGCCGGAGGTAACTCAGCAGCCGAGACCGAACGGCGACAATGTCGCAGCAACGGCGTTATTGCTGAAAACAATCATCCCACCGTCCTCGGACACCTTTAGCACCACCAGCGTCCAATTGGACAGCGGCTTCGCCTCTGTCGTGCTAGCCCCTTCATGCTGACTATCCGAGCTAGCGACGATTGCCCCAGAGGTCAGAGTCCATCTGCACGAAAACAAAGGTTCTGACGAAGACGCAACAACCACCTTGACAACATCAGCCAAATTGCTGGGCCATCATCACTCATTGATGCCTACACCACATTCTTCGCAATGGGCTAGGGCGAGCATCACACCTCTGAACAGTGCTTTTCAGCTGATTCCGAGGCACCGTAGGGGTGTGGCAGCTGAGCAGTACGACATCGCAGTCATCGGCGGAGGTCCAGCAGGGACTGCGGCGGCCATTCGAGCGGCCCGAGCGGGCTTACGAGTGATCGTCTTCGAAAAGGGAAAGCACGGTCGCGACAAAGTCTGTGGTGATGGTCTAACGCCACGGGCAATCGGTGCACTCGACGAACTCGAAATTCCGCTTGACGATGCACACCACATCAAGGGGTTGCGCATGATCGCCGGCAATCGTGTACGCGAACTCGACTGGCCCACTACCGATCGCTTTCCGAACTACGGAGCCGTGTGGCCCCGTCGTCGCCTCGACACTGCGTTGATGAACGCTGCCGAGGCCGCAGGCGCCGAGATGGTGTATGAAACCGTTGCGCTTCCAGTGCTTGATGACGATCTGGTCACCGGTGTCGAAGCTGGAGAAGGTCCCACCCGACGAAAAATTGCCGCTGACCTCACCATCGTTGCGACCGGCGCGCCTGGCGCTGTTGCAAAAATGCTCGGTGCCGACCGAGTGCCGAACGAGACGTTTGGGCTAGCGATCCGGACCTACGCGGAAACGCCGCGCCACGACAGCAAACACCTTGAAGCGTTGCTCTCGCTCAAAGGCGACGACGGCAAGGCCGTGCCAGGTTACGGATGGATGTTCCCTGCGGGAGATGGAACTGTAAACATCGGTTGCGGTGCATTATCGACGATGAAGGGGTTCAAAAAGTTGAACCTCAACACCATGCTCGAGAACTACCGAAAGCAAGTGATGGACGACTGGGACCTCGGCCCCAACCTCGAACGGCCACGCGCCTGGAGGCTTCCGATGAGCACCCAGAAGCGGCATGGTGCAGGCTGGGTCGCTGTCGGTGACGCAGCGGGACTCGTGAACCCAATGAACGGCGAAGGCATCGACTACGGCCTCGAAAGCGGCATGCTCGCCGTTGACCTCTTCATCGAGAATCCCCGTACCGCACCAGCCGACTACGACAAAATGGTCGGCGAAAGGTTCGACGCATTCTTGCGCACCGGTCGTCGATTCTCATTCCTCATCGGTCACCCGTGGATTCTCAAGCCCGGTCTGGCTATGTCAGTCAGCACTGAGTCGATCGCCAAGATCACACTGGCGGTCATGGGCAACCTTGTCGACAACACCACGCCCGGAATCGCAGGCAAAGTAATGTGGACAGCCGACAAAGGTCTCGGACTTGTCGACCCCATTCTGCGCAAGACACGGGCGGCCGCCTGATTACGGTCAGCACAGCATCGCTCAGGACCCGCTCAACGTAATGCCCACTGGTGCGTCCTCCAGAGCGAGGCCCCAAGAACGCTAATGACATGATGTCGTGTATGGCAGTGACCCACTTTGCGCCCAATGCTGACGCCGAACTACTGCACCAGACGTTGCTGAATGATGGCGCACTGATCATCGATGACCTTGCGTCGACGCTTCCTGATGGCGTTGCACAGTTAGACGTGATTCAGCGTGAAATGCAGCCTTACATCGATGCAACGCCGGTCGGTGGTGACAGTTTTACCGGCAAGCAGACCCGTCGCTCAGGCGCGTTGATCGCACGCTCACCAGCAAGCCGCCCGCTGGTGCAGCACCCCACAATTCTCGATTTGAGCGGCAAACTCCTGCATAAGGCAAAGAGTTTTCAACTGCACCTCACTCAAACCATCGCAATCGGCCCAGGCTCACCAGCCCAGGCAATCCACCGTGATGAGTGGGCGTTCGACTTCTTCGAATTCCCGAGCGATCATCATGTGCAGTGCAACACGATCTGGGCGATGACCGACTTCACCGAAGAAAATGGTGCAACGCGGTTGATCCCGGGAAGTCAGGCCGACCCAGTTGACCGAGGCCGATCGATTGAGGAAAGCGTGCCCGCCGAAATGACGAAGGGGTCATGCCTGCTGTACACCGGAAAGGTGTACCACGGTGGTGGGGCCAACCGATCCGATGACGTACGGGTTGGACTGAACGTCACGTACAACGTTGGCTGGCTGCGCCAGGAGGAGAACCAGTATCTGTCCGTGCCTCGTGAAATCGCTGAGACCCTCGACGACGATCTTCTTAAGCTGATGGGCTACCGCATTGGGGCGTATGCGCTGGGCTACATCGATGACGTCCGCGATCCGATCCAAGCCCTCCGTGACAACAAAGTCACCAAGTCCCAGGGCTTCACGAGCACCTGATCAAGCGAGGTCAGCGGCAGTGAACGCTACGGAGAACCGCTTGCACCACGCCACCACGGTAGCGAAGTCGCTGAGATTCACATCGACCGGAATTTCGTAGTTCTGCTCGCCAACATTCCCTTTGAGGCAGCCCAGATCAACGAATTCACCGTCGAAGCCAAAAGCAGCCGCATCGGCCGGCTTCAGATATGCGAACAAGTCAGGTCCATTGTCGGTTTCAAAGTCCTCGAAGCGCAAAATCCTTAGCCGGTCCAGTCGTTGAGGACTTTGGCCGAACCAGAGCCCGGACGGCTGCGGTCAACGAATGAACCATCGGTCAACGTGACGACAGCATTGATTTTTTGCGGTCGTTTCCACTGGCTCTGAGATCGGCGCTGCGGCCGCTTCGTTGATCGGAGTATCCGTATCGTCTGCAACATCAATGTCCACGACCTCGTTAGCAGCTTTATTAGCTGCTGCTTCATCGACTATGGCGCCTGACGAGGACACTGGATTTTTCTCACTACGTTGTCATCGATGAACTTCGTGTGGATCCCAAAATACCGAAGGCCAGAGAAGCTATAGCTCCAGCAAGGACGATCGCCGCAGGTAGCGCGATCTTGGATTTTTTACGAACTCGGTCGAAAGTGCTTCGAATCATGGCAGCAACGACGTAACCGCTGCCGATTGTTCAATTGAATTCCGGTAGCGATCACAAACCGTTTCGGGCGGTTTCTAAAACTATTCGACTTGAGTACAAATGCCCGACGTAGTGGGTCTTATGAGGCCAAGCTCGAACTAAACGAACGACAACATCGGCACTCCATTAATCAGGCCTTGCGAACAATCACGCTGCCAACCGAATAGCCAGCGCCGAAGGAACAAATCACTCCTAGGTCGCCTGCATCGAGGTCGGCACGGTGCTTATGGAACGCAATGACCGAGCCAGCGGAGCTGGTGTTGGCGTATTCATTCAAAATCACCGGAGCCTCGTCATCGTTGGGCACCCGCCCGAGCACTCCTTTGGCGATGAGTTGGTTCATCTTGAGGTTTGCTTGATGCAACCAGAATCGGCGAACACCTGCAGCGTCGAGCTCAAGTAGTTCCAAATGGTCTGTGATGTGCGCCACCACTAGCGGGCAAACTTCGCGGAACACCATCTGACCGTTCTGACGGAAGATCACTTCGTGCGGCTCTCGATCATCGACCTCCGAGGAGTTCAAAAAGCCAAAGTCGTTGCGGATGTTGTTGGAGAACTGAGTGGCGAGCTTCGTTCCCAGCACCTCCCAGCGGTGTGATCGGTCGCCGCAGCCGTCGGCTTCTGCGTCATCAGTTCGTTCGAGCACAAGTGCGGTGCACGCGTCACCAAAGATGAAGTGGAAGTCACGAAGCTCGAAGTTGTTGTGGCCGGACGTGATTTCGGGATTGACCACGACGACACAGTTCGCCGAACCATTGCGAAGGGCGTCGACTGCGGCTTGCATCGAGAACGTTGCCGACGAGCAGGCAACATTCATGTCATAGCCCCAACCTTTGGCCCCAAGAGCATCCTGAATCTCGACCGCGACCGCCGGGTAGGCGCGCTGCAAGTTGGAACACCCGACGATGACTGCATCGACATCAGTGTCGGCACGTCCAGCCTGAGCCAAAGCGTCGCGGATGGCGGGCAGCGCCATCTCGGCCTGGATACCGAGTTGGTCTTCGGAGCGCGTTTCAAGCCGCGGCCGCATCCGGTCAGGATCAAGCACGCCAGTTTTTTCCATCACGTACCGCGATTCGATACCAGATGCCTTCACGATGAACTCCTCGTCGGGCACCGAACGCTTCATCAAGGTTCCGGCGGCGACCTCATCAGCGTGCTCAGCGTTCCACTTCTCGACGGATGTAGCCAGAGATGCGCACAACTCCGCGTTGCTAATCGACTCAGATGGCGTGAATAGGCCTGTGCCAGTGATCGACACAGATGGAAACGTGAAACTCATTCCGCTGAAGTTACGCACCTTTCATTTGATTACCGTCACGGGTCTCAAATGGTCCGGGTCCCTAGGAAAGTAAATGCGAGCGAACGAGGCTGCGCAGCACATCAACGCCAACGCCCTTTGTTGAGCTGACCCACACGATGTCGCCCTTGTGGAGTTGGCAGCCGGCTGCGAGATCCTTCTTGCGTGTCGCACGCTTAGATGACCGCACCTTGTCGTGCTTCGTCGCTACCACGGTGTGTGGGACGTCGTTGTAGCGGAGCCAGTCGAGCATCTGCTGATCGAGCTTGGTCGGGCCGATCTCACCGTCGACCAGAATGAACACCATCACCAAGTAGTCGCGTTCAAGCAGGTAGCCCTCGATCATCGCAGGCCAGTCGTTGCGCACCGATTTTGCGGCTTTGGCATAGCCGTAGCCGGGCAAATCGACGAGCGTGCCCTTGCCATCACCTTCGTCAAGAGAAAATAGGTTGATCAACTGCGTTCGCCCAGGGGTGTTCGAGACTCGGGCCAATTGCTTCTGATTCGCGATGGCATTGATCAACGATGATTTGCCCACATTTGAACGTCCAACAAAAGCAACCTCAACTGTTGCTTCGGGCAAGGTGTGCGTACGCGACGCCGACTCAATAAACGAGATCCGTAGCGGGCTGTTCTGACTCACTCCGCAAGTGTGCAGGATTTCGACTGAGAAAAGTGCAGATTGCCGACGCGACGACGGTCCGGCACTCTCGCACACGTAAGCGCTGAGGAGGTGCAACCTAAGCTTTAACCACTGATAAGGGAAGCTAGGGCCCAGATCGCAGCAACGAGCCCGATACCTGCGTAGAGAAGGCTTCGGCCAACCGGTGCTCGTTGGAGGTTGTCCTGGTCGAGTTGCCGATCGGGCGGCTTGACCACGGCGAGGAAGTTGCCCACGCACAGCGCACCGCCGAAGGCAAGAACGAGATACGGCAGCAGATCTTCGCCGAGAAACATGCAGACAGCATGCCGGGTCTACATGGACCGTCGCTACTGCGCGAGACTCTGGAGATGGGGTTCCACCACGTTGCCTTGGCCACTCGCGATGCTGCTGCAACGCACGCCTTCTACACCCAGGTGATGGGCTTCGAACTAGTCAAAGTCCATGTCGGTCCGACACCAAACCCGGGCAACGGCTTCAGCAAGCATTTTTTCTACGCGACTAATACCGACGTTGATGACGACGCTGCAGGTGACCGTGGCACGGCCAAGGATCTCATCGCATTCTGGGAGCTCAAGTGCGACGACATTGGTGACAACTATGAGGTGAACATCAACAAGGCTGCTGGCCTTCCTAGTTGGGTCAACCACATTGCCTTCGATGCACCAACACGCGAAGCACTCGACCGGCATCGGGTCCGATGGCAGCAGCACGGCCACCGCGTTCTCGAGGTTGACCACGGCTTCTGCACAAGCATTTACCTCGAAGACCCATCTGGAAACATGGTCGAGTTCTGCTTGACTACGCGAGAGTTCACCAACGATGAGCGAAGTGCGGCAGAGCAACTTCTGGTTGACCTACAACCTGACTTTGAGGCCGACCCCACAATGATCGTGCACGAACCACTCACCTTGATCTGACGCCAAGAGTTAAGACAAATATTCCCAGCTGACATGTGACCGCTATTTAGTTGTGTTCGCAACTATTGTCTTTATAATCATTTCATGTCAAAAATTCTCCATATTGATTCCTCCGCTCGCCACGATGGGTCGGTGAGTCGCGAACTCGGAACCCGCCTCATCGAGCGTCTCGGACCCGACACCGACGTCAAAGTTCGCGACCTCGCCGCTGGCGTTCCGCTACTCAGCGAGTCAACGCTCGACGCGATGTGGACCCCTGAAGCCGAACGCACCCCCGACCAGCAGGCACAACTATCGGTCGCCGACGCCTTCATCGCTGAACTGATGGACGCTGACGTCATCGTAATTGGCCTCCCGATCTACAACTTCGGACCACCAGCGGCCATGAAGGCGTGGGCTGATCTCGTTGCTCGGGCCGGCACGACCTTCCAGTACACCTCGACCGGCCCCGAGGGGCTTGTCGCGAACAAGCCGGTGTACGTGATCGTCACATCGGGCGGCGTTCCCATCGGTTCACCTATGGACCTCTCCTCAACCTGGCTGACCACCTTCCTCGGCTTCATCGGTCTCTACGACGTCACTGTGATCGCAGCCGATCAGCTCAACGTCGACCCAGAAGTCGCCCTTGCGGCAGCCCGCGAGCGCGTGGACCACACCTTGGTCGTCGCCACCTGAAAGTCCCGTTGCCCGCCGAGTCCAAGCCGGCAACCATGAAGGTGGAACGATGTCAGGATGGATCTCGATCGCGCCGTGCTGCAAGCTCGCCAAACATATGCAGCTGCTCGTCCGGTCAGTTCCGAATGGACTGACCGGGCGAACTCGGTGATGCCAGGCGGCAATACGCGCTCGGTCCTGCAGTTCTCTCCGTTCCCTTTCAGGGTTGAGCGCGCCGAGCAGCAGTACCTCTGGGACGTCGATGGACACCGTTACCTCGACCTACTCGGTAACTACACCGCCGGCCTGCTCGGCCATTCACCGCAACCTGTCCTCACCGCAGCGCGCAACGCGCTCGAATCCGGTTGGTCACTTGGCTCGGTGCATGCCAATGAAGTCGCACTCGCCGAGTTGCTTGTTCGGCGCTTCGCTTCGCTCGATCAACTGCGGTTCACCAACTCTGGCACTGAGGCAAACCTGATGGCACTGGCGTTGGCGACACACCACACTGGGCGATCAAAAATCATCGCATTCGAAAACGGATACCACGGCAGTGTGCTCACGTTCGGAGCGCACGCCGACTCAATCAACGTCCCGTACGACTGGATCGTGATTCCTTACAACGATGTGGATGCAGCGCGCTCAGCATTCGCAACGCACGCCAAGGACATTGCTGCCGTCCTCGTCGAACCAATGCAGGGATCAGGTGGATGTATCCCGGGGGATCCAACATTCCTTACCGCTCTTCGCGCGCTCTGTACCGAGTCCGGCGCTCTTTTGATCTTTGACGAGGTGATGACGTCACGGTTCGCACGAGGCGGCGCTCAGCAGTTGCTCGGCATCACACCGGATCTCACCACGTTAGGGAAGTACCTCGCCGGGGGGCTTACCTTTGGAGCTTTTGGAGGGCGCCGCGACGTGATGGCGGCATTCGACCCGACCGGTGGTGGTGCATTGAGTCACCCAGGAACGTTCAATAACAACGTCACGTCGATGGCCGCTGGCGTTGCTGCGCTCACCGAAGTATTAACTGACGAACGGCTTAACGCAACCAATACTCGCGGTGAGCATCTTCGAGTCAGCTTGAACGAGCGATTTAGTAAGCACGGCCTGCCGCTGACAGCCACGGGTGCGCAGTCGCTGATGACCGTGCACGGCACCGCCGGCCCTGTTCATTCCGCTTCCGACCTTGTCGATGCAGACGACCGATGGAAGGAACTGTTCTTCTTCCACTTGCTCGCTGCGGGCATTTACATCGCTCGACGCGGCTTCATAGCGCTGTCCATCGAAGTCACCGACGCAGACATTGCTCATGTCCTCGGCGCCGTCGACGACTTCTGCGAATCCTTTTCCTGAACAAGACGTATTACTTAAACGTCTCGACGGTTATTCATCACAATGCCGGCAGCGACTAGGGCCAGCGCAACGAATCCAAAGAACAGGCCACCCCAGACCCGACCGCCCGAAACGTCACTCGAATCTGGGATTACGAGTGCGAACGCCGAGCCGTAGGGCATAAACCTCTCTGGGTCCGCAACCCCAGCGACGGACAACACCCCACTCAAGATCCCTTCAATCAGGAGCGGCCACAGGATGATGATCGACACCGCCCCCGGTCCATTACGCAAGAGCAACCCGAGGCCATAGCCGAACAGCGCGAGCAGACCAGTGAGTATTATCACGCCGAAAAACGCAGCCTGTGACCCGTCGTCATCGGAAAGTGTCACGTCGCCACCGCGTACGCTCAGCAACAAGCTGCCTGTGAGGAAGGCGGTGGTCACCGCCACGGCGCCAATCGCCAGGCCGAGGAGCGCCGAGACAATCGCCTTGGCGATGAACACTGTGGAGCGATTAGGCGTCGACGCCAGGGTCGGTCTGATGGTGTTATGTGCGAACTCGGACGTAATCCCGAGCGATGTTGCGACACCGGTCATCATCGCCACGAGGATCGAAAACGCGCCAATCAATGCCATAACGTCAGCGTTATTGATGAGCTCCGGCTCCGGTGAAAGCATGCTGACAGCCGAAGAGATCATCATCAGCGCCAGTACAGCACCAAGCGGCAGCCAAACGGTGAGGCGTACGGTGCGCAGCTTAAAAAACTCGGATCGCAACAGGTTGATCATGACGCACCATGCTGACTTGGCGTCGACCCTGCAGGTGGTGGTGGAAGCGGCAGCGATGTCGGTGCACTAGAAGCGTACTCTTGTACATCAGCGGTTGCGCGGAGAAAGGCCTCTTCAAGCGAATCGCGCTGCGTCGAGAGTTCGTGGAGAACGACACCGCTGCGGGCAGCAAGCTCGCCAACCTGGGGTGCTGTCACGCCGAACAGGTCTGCGTGATAGGCGTCGAGCCGACTAACGGACGTGGCTGCTGACCCGACCGCTGCAACCAAGCCCTCGAGGTCGGGGCTACCAACTCGGGTCCACTTGCTCGAGTGCCGATCAACAAACTGATCAACTGAGCACTGCTCAATGAGTTGACCCTTGCCGATCACGACGAGATCGTCGGCCATCAGGGCAATCTCTGCGAGCAAGTGACTGCTGACCAGCACGGTCTTACCACCGCGAGCGAAGTAGGTGAGGATGTCGCGAATCCAACGGATGCCTTCGGGGTCGAGCCCGTTAGCTGGCTCGTCAAGAATTACCGTGCCAGGGTCACCGAGCATGACGCCGGCCAGACCCAGTCTTTGCTTCATACCAAGCGAGTACCCCTTCACGCGGCGATTCGCTACGTCGGTCAGCCCAACGAGTTCCAACGCTTCGTCAACGCGCGTCATCTCAATCCCATTCGATAAGGCCATCCAACGGAGGTGGTTACGACCGCTCCGGCCCGGATGGACGTAGCCCGCGTCAAGAAGCGCACCGACCTCAAACAGCGGATTCCTGATCGACCGGTACGTCCGACCGGCAAACGTGGCCGTACCTCCGTTGGTGATATCGAGTCCAAGCATGCACCGCATCGTCGTGCTCTTGCCCGACCCATTCGGGCCAAGAAAGCCAGTGACGCGACCAGGCACTGCATCAAAACTCAGGTCGTTGACCGCAGCAACGTTGCCAAATTTCTTGGTGATGTTCCGAACCTCAATCACGCGACCAGAGTAGGCCCGCCGACCTAACCGCCGCAGCCACCATGCCCGCCCTTCTCTGACTCCAGGCGCGACAGACCCTGCAATGAGCAACCGCCTGACTCCAGTCGCTTGCCACGCGCTTGCAAGACTCGGAAATGGCCGATTTCGATCTTGTCGTTCAAGGTGGCTCCGTCCTCGACGGCACAGGCAGCGAAGCGCGCTACGCCGACGTTGCTGTGCGCAACGGACTAATCGTCGAAGTCGGTGACCTGTCAGGCTCTGCGACGCGCACGATCGACGCCAGTGGGGCACTCGTTATTCCCGGCATCGTCGACATCCACGCGCACTACGACGGCCAAGCGACCTGGGATTCGCGACTGCAACCGTCGTCCTGGCACGGCGTCACTACGGCGGTAATGGGCAACTGCGGCGTCGGATTTGCACCCGTGCATGACAACGAACATGACAAGCTCATTGAGTTAATGGAGGGCGTCGAGGACATCCCTGGAGCGGCCCTTCACGAGGGACTGAGCTGGAAGTGGAACTCATTCAGCGAATTCCTCAACGCCGTCGAAGCCCGGCCCCACGACATTGACATCGCAGCACAGGTTCCCCACGGGGCGCTCCGGCTGCACGTGATGGGCGAGCGCGGCGCTAACCACGAAGACGCAACACCTGCTGACATCGCCGCTATGGCCGAACTCGCACGCAAAGGAATTGAGGCAGGCGCACTTGGATTCAGCACGAGTCGTACGCGCAACCACAAAACCTCGACCGGGGCATACACGCCAACGCTCACTGCAACGCCCGCTGAACTCATCGGCATCGCCGAGGGTGTCGGCGCAGCCGGGACCGGCGTATTACAAGTCGTGTCTGACTTCTTCGACGTCGATGCCGAGTTTGCCACCCTGCGCTCTATGGTCGAACGGTCCGGGCGGCCGATGTCGATCTCAGTAGCGCGCAACCCACAAATCCCCGACGCCTTCCGCAGCTGGCTCGAGCACATCACGATGGCTAACGAGGACGGTCTCAAAATGACTGGACAGGTAGCAGCCCGTGCCGTCGGTCTAATTCTAGGGCTCGAATGCACCCTAAACCCGTTCCTCACGAATCCGGTTTATTCAGAAATCGCCGACTTGCCCCATGCCAACAAAGTGGCTCTTTTGCGTGAACCAGAATTCAGCGACCGGCTGCTCGCTGCATCAGGCGCAGGGTCACGGGCCAAGCTCGGCGGCAACCTAATCGCTCGATTCGACTTGCTGTTTGAAATGACCGATGAGCCTGACTACGAACCGTCACTCGATGACTCAATTGCTGCGCATGCCGCGCGCGCCGGGGTGGCCCCTGAGAAGTACGCCCTCGACGTAATGGTCAATAACGGTGGACGCCACGACGGAAAGGGGCTGCTGTACCTGCCATTCCTCAACTACGTCGACGGCAATCTCGACGGCGTACAAGAAATGCTTCAGCACCCGCACACCGTTCCCGGCCTAGGCGACGGTGGCGCCCACGTCGGCACGATTTGCGATGGCAGTTTCCCGACGACACTTCTCGCTTACTGGGGTCGCGACCGCAGAAGAGGCACCGTTCCACTCCCCTACCTGGTCCAGCAGCACTGCCGCGACACGGCCCGCACGGTTGGACTGTTTGACCGTGGAGTACTTGCTCCGGGGTATCGCGCCGATATTAACGTTGTCGACTACGACGGGCTTCGTCTTCACAAGCCCGAAATCGTCCCCGATCTGCCAGCCGGCGGCAAGCGATTGCTACAACGTGCCGACGGATGGACGCACACCATCGTGGCGGGCATCGAGACCTACAACAATGGTGAGGCAACAAGTGCGCTACCTGGACGATTGGTGCGTGGAGCCCAGCCAGCACCCATCTGAGCTGACCTCCGGCAATGGTTCTTGTCGCCACTAGCGTCGCCTAAATGGAACTGACACGACACGGCGACGTCTTCGTCCTGCGGATGGACAACGGCGAAAATCGTTTCAACCCAACCTCGGTGAAAGAGATTGAAACCGCTCTCGACGAAGTCATGTCGTCGCGTACCAGCGACGAATCACCATGCGCATTGGTCACCACCGGAACAGACAAGTTCTTTTCAAATGGCATCGACCTTGACTGGATGCTCGGTGGTGACGTCGATGATCCGACGGCATTCATTGGCGACATGTCACGGATGTGGGCAAGAGTAATGTCGCTGCCGTTCCCAACCGTGGCTGCGGTGAACGGTCATTCATTCGCTGGCGGCGCCATGTTCTCCCTCGCCCATGACCATGTGCTGATGCGCGCCGATCGCGGCTACTGGAGTGTGAACGAAGTGCTGCTCCGGATGCGGCTCACCCCTGGAATGCAAGCAATCCTCTCCGGGCGACTGACCGCACCAACGGCGCGTCGGGCCATCCTGACTGCGCATCGCTTCACGGGCCCCGCCGCCCTAGAGGCAGGCATAGCTGACGCAATTCACGACCAGGAAACATTGCTTCCACGAGCAATCGAACTCGCACAGTCGCTTGCGCCAACAGCGCACCCGGTCCTCGGCGTTCTAAAAGAAGACCTATACGCCTCGGTGCTTCCGCTGCTGCGCAGCGGTGAGGGTCCGGTCGCGTTCTGATTACGAGCTGACAAACCCGCTCGCACGAAGTGGCCATGGCCTGCGCCCGTTGGAGACCGACGTCGCTGCTCAGGCTCACCGAGATACCAGGATTTGATTGGCCAATATCAGCTTGGTTCAGTTGCCTGAAAAGATCACGATTGTCTAGTCCCCAGCGTGGGTCTGAGCAGCCGGCATAAGTTGGCCCTCAAGTTCGTCGAGTTAAGCGCAGGTAAAATCGGCTAACCGATTGCGGGCCGATGCTGTTGACTGCAGACGGAAATACTTTCACTTTGTCGAACGACTCCGGATTTATCCCTTAAATAAAATCCGGAAAGGGTGTATTTGCGTTGAGTGCTCAGAAGAGGCAGCAATTGCGCTCATAAGGAAACGAGTAAAAGCGACTTCAGCGTCGCAGGTAAGGCGCTGCCTGATGCTCACGGGTCCGTCACATGAAACATCGGTAGGTTCAGAGACATGACCGGAGTCGATCGACGAGAGAAAGTGGAGCGCGTCGTTGAGCGGCCGAACACGACGTTCAAGCCGCGTCGCCGATCGCTGAGCGAAAAACGTCAGACCGAGTTTGATGCCTGGATCACACGTTGGGGGCTTGACGAGAACGGGCCGGTGTTGGATTGGCCCGAGCTGTTTGGCAGCCGTCCTATTGTCGTTGATATTGGGTTCGGGCGTGGCGAGGGAACCGTCGACATGGCCCGCGCTGACCATGAAACTGCGATTATCGGCATCGAGGTGCATACGCCAGGCGTTGTCGCAGTGCTCGATGCCGTTGAAAATGATCCACTGCCCCATGTACGAGTGGTGCATGGCGACGCGCTGCGATTCTTGACTCGTGTACCGAACAATTCACTCGATGCCGTGCGCGTGTACTTTCCTGACCCTTGGCCAAAAAAGCGACATCACGATCGTCGACTGATTCGTCCCGACGTCGTCGACGTCCTAGTCGACCGATTGCGGCTCGGCGGCACCTTGCATCTCGCCACCGACATTGGTCACTACGCAGACCAAATGTTGGCAACCTGTGCCGCTGTCGACCGTCTCAATGGTGGCCAGATCAAACGGCCTAGCTGGCGGCCGGTAACTCGATTTGAGCAGCGCGGACTTGACGAAGGCCGGGCGCCAATTGACTTCCTGTTCACCCGCACATCCTGAGCTGTAGCACCCACGATGTTTGTCGGAAATCTTTGCCAAGCGACGCTGCCCCCAAAATTTCCCAAGGCTGATGTCGAGATGTCCTCACATATTAGTTGTGGTCGCAACTAATATTAGTATGATGTCGACGATGAGCGCAATCCGTCAGACGTTCTCCTTGAACTCACAGTGGCCAACAATCGACCCATTTCTTTTCGTCGCTCACCATCTCGACGACTTTCCAAATGGCACTGCCCACCTCGAACCCGACGCCTCCCTGAAGGGCCGCACAATCGGCCAGGACTTCGACAGCATCGACGGTTGGAACATGTACCACGGTAAAAACGTGCCGGGTTTCCCGCAGCACCCTCATCGGGGCTTCGAAACCATCACCTACGTACGGACTGGTTTCTGCGACCACAGCGATTCGATGGGTGCTACGGCGCGCTTCGGACGCGGCGACACGCAATGGATGACCGCAGGCAAAGGCATCGTGCACTGCGAGATGTTTCCCTTACTAAAGGGTGATGAACCAAACCCTCTTGAGCTCTTCCAGATCTGGTTAAACCTGCCTGCCGAGGACAAGATGGTTGATCCGTACTTCACCATGCTTTGGAGCCACGACACACCGACCGTCGTTAATGCAGGCCTAAATGGTGAACTTGTCAACGTCACAGTTATCGCTGGCACACTGCGTGACAGCGGTATCTCAGTGACTGCCCAGAGTCCACCGCCAAACTCGTGGGCCTCGCGCGCTGAAGCTGACGTTGCGATTTGGCATCTCAGCTTTGGTCCTGGCGCGACCTGGACACTGCCGGCAGCAGCTCACGCCGATACCGAACGAGTGCTGTACGTGTTTGGTGGATCGTCGCTGACAATTAACGGTGAAGGCGTTGAGGTAGGCACTGGCGTGCTGCTCAACGACCCGACGCAAATGAAAAAAATCGTTGCTGGCGACGGTGGTGTCGAAGTAATGCTGCTTCAAGGCCGCCCAATTGGTGAACCGGTGGCGCGCTATGGCCCATTCGTGATGAACACTGAAGCCGAGGTCCGTCAGGCGTTCCAGGACTATCAGCAAACTGGTTTTGGCGGCTGGCCGTGGCCGTCGGACGACCCAACCCACGGGATCGATGAAGGTCGCTTCGCTCATCACGCTGACGGCAAGCTTGAACGCTTCGACCGCGAGCCCGTCACTACCTGACGCTGCCCCCTGGCCCGGCACCGCCCGCGTTCGCATTTTTGGCAGACTGCAGCGATGAGTGTTCTTCACGATCTGCTCGCTGCGCGGGGCACCTTACTGATCGACGGCGCTATGGGGACTGAGCTTTTCGCTCGGGGACTCGGGTCGGGCGACCCGCCAGAGATGTGGAACGTTGACCATCCTGATCGAGTCACCGCAGTGCACGCCGCCTACGTCAATGCCGGCTCCGACATCGTGTTAACCAACTCCTTTGGGGGAACAGGTTTTCGGCTGAAGCTGCACAAGCTTGACGACCGCTGTATCGAGCTCAACCGTGCAGCGGCACAGGTAGCACGAACCGCAGCGGACGCTCACTTCGCAGAGACCGGACGACGCGTCCTCGTCGCCGGA
>TARA_Y100000385_G_C13109448_1_pt1 | contig 18622 bp, 11 predicted proteins | sample TARA_Y100000385 | Tara Oceans TARA_Y100000385 (sample SAMEA2620980) | marine metagenome | biome: marine biome (ENVO:00000447); feature: surface water layer (ENVO:00002042); material: "saline water (ENVO:00002010), including plankton (ENVO:xxxxxxxx)" | depth 5 m
TAATAACATGGAAGCAAGCACATGGCTAATAGAAGAAGTTAAGGAGTATATTGAAGAGTATTATACTAAGACAGGTTCTATGCGAGTGTTGATATTAAACTCTTGGTTAGGTATTCCAATAGTTCCTTTGTTATGTGAAAACATAGATGTATCTCAAATACACCTTGTAGATATCGATGAAGAGTCAATCGAATTGTCAAAGATTTTTCACAAACATTATGCTCAAGAAAAGTTTGTCAACATTCGTCATTGGAATTTAGATGTTCCATTTGAGTTTGAAAACCTTAATAAGATTGATGTTGATCTAGTTATCTGTATGTGTACAGAACAAATGTATCCACTAAAAGAATTGACAACAAAGAATCCTCAAGCAATTTTAGCTGTACAGAATAGTAATGTAGTTGAAGAGATGTATGGTATTAACTGTGTAAATTCAATAGAAGCATTGAAAGACCAAGTTGGTATTGAAGAAGTAGGCTATGAGGGTACTAAACAACAAACATACTATTCATGGGACGGTAAAAAAGTATATGATCGTTATATGATTATCGGTCAGAGAGAAGGTTTCTTTTAAGGAAATAAACTTCTTCGCCAGTCTTCGTCTATATCTTGACACATCATTTCCCACATATCAAAGTCTGGTATAACAAATCCTAATGTGTGTCTTGGTTCTGTACTACCAGCACAATGCCAAACGTGTTTAGATGAGTCTTCATCTTTACCTCCAAAGTATCCAACTTTTGCTGACCAACCAGGAGTATCGTGAAGCGTTGTGATACTAGAGTCTTTAGTATGTCTAAAGAACCCTTCTCCATTTTTTGTATAACTTAACAAAATATTATACCCAGGAGTGTCCCAATTACAATGCCATCCCATAAATCCATTTGTTGGATAATATGCGTGAACAGCCGTAAACTTTGCTCCTAAAAAACTACAGACATTAGTACATAACTCTAAAGAAGAATCTCTATATTTTTTAGGAGAGCCTGCACTTACATGAAAGTCCGTAACTATGGCACATTCTGGTGTGCCTTTATGGCTTTCTTTTCTTACTTCTTCAAGATAGTCGGAAGACGTTGCTGTTTCTAGTGTATGTCCAAAATCTCTGCCTGAGTCTGGTAAGATTGTATCATGGTCATCTTGTTCGTCAAACCACTTTTGCCAATCTTCTAACATCTTTTTTAGTTCTGGATTAAGTCTGTATATAATATTCATTTGAATTAAATACCCTGCTCAATGTATAGTGTCGCACTATAACTTCATTGTTTTCCAATTCATCAGGTCTTTGACCCATACAAAAATTCCATCTGGCATCTGGCAATGGAAATTCACCCACATTAATTGAGTCTTTAAAACTGGTTTTATTTAAAAGCCACCACATAGTAAATGTGTCCCATGGTCTTACTTTTTCTGGATAAGGGTCAAGACAATATTCAGGATCAATTTGTATCAAATATTCTTTGTACCAATTATCCATTAGTCTTTTTATTTCAGAAGTTTTTTTATATAAAAACACACCACAATGATAAATCATTTCTTCTGTGTCATTTAGCTTTGTTATCTTTGCATTATATGGTCTGTTCTTAGTAAAGATAATATCATGATTACCTATATAATTAAATATAGTAGATATGTCTTCATGTTCAATCATCGTATCACAATCTAAGTACATAGTCAAATCATATGGTGTTTGTGACAATGCCCATAACTTTGCTCTGTTATTAGCAGGAACATCTTTTGTTACGATGTTATTAAAAATTAAATAGTCTTCATCTGTTACCCACTCCTCGTGAGTAAACAGTGTTATATTTGCTTCTGGATAAAAATCTTTTAGAGACTCTGCCGACATCTTTGCGGCGCGATAGTAATCTTTATTTAATGAAGCCACATAAACGTAGCCGTTAGTCATTAGATAATAGTTCTTTTAGATTGCTTTCTGTTAATTCTTCTTGAATCAGTATTGTTGAATATGCTTGTACTTCTACAATAGATTTTGCTCTGCGAATATTCTTTTTCATTTCATTATTTTTTGAATCTTTGATCAGAGGAATTTCAAATGCTTCTAGTTTCATTTCAAATAAGGCTTCTTGCTTGATTCTATTTTTATGAACTTCTGCCTGTTCTTTCTTTTTCGCTTCTTCTGCTTCTTTCTTTTCGTCTTCTATTGCAGTAAGGCGATCAACTTCTTCTTCACCAATAAGTTCCATAATTGCATCGAAATCTTTATTGACAAATCCATCTTTTGCTGGTCCAGCATTGACGATACAGTTTTGATATTCTTTACCCATAAGAATCTCACACTCTAGAGAGCGTACTTCTTTATTAATCCATTTTGGGTTTTTGTACTTAGGTTGGTCTGACATTATATATCCTCATAATTAAAATAAAGGCAGAGTGGTATGCTCTGCCTTATTATTTATATCACTTTAAAGAGACTCTTTAAGCAGTTCTTACGAACAACTGTTTTGTTTCTTGTGTAGCACTAGATGATTGTACGGTGTTGCCCGCATAAGTTCCAGTATATGTACCAGAGTATGAACCAGCATATGCACCATTTAAGAATCCAGAAAAGAATCTGTTATAGTAACCAGTGTATGATCCTGTATAGTCTCCGGAATAGTTTTGTGAAGTAACATCTTTTAATTGGTCGGTCATTGTTGAACCCATCTGAGCCCAAGTTCCGGCGGCAGAAGGTTGACCATTATTCAATAGATAAGTTCCTATACCAGTACTAATGATTCTATTTCTCATTGCTGTATTGAGAGTTTCCATTTCAGCATCAGTCATTTCTGCTTGACCACCAGTACCATCACTCTTTAACAGTCTGTTTACATTAGTAGCGGCGGCTGTTGTTGGTGCAGTTTTTTGATACAGATTATATGCTACATCAGTTCCATCAACTTGTGTTTCTGTAATAGTACCTCTTACTGCCCAAGTTCCACCAGATGGTGTTGATGTATTAATATGATATTGACCAACTGTATTAGCATCTTCAGTTACCATAGCAGTAATAACTTCATCTAAAAGTTCTGTGTCGATAAGACCATCAGCCATTTCATCGATATCGTTATCATTCCATCTTAGTGGTCTAGTAACACTTTCAGAAACTACAGCATTTTTTTGTTGGATTCTATATGTGGTTGAAGTGGTAGTGCCATCAGCTGGGTGAGTACCCACTGCTTCGGTTCTTTCTCTATTCGTAAAAGTTCCTACTTCAGTGTAATCAGTATCTAAAGCATCCGTAATAACTTGTAATTCAGCAGTGCCCGTCCCATCGGTATCGGTTGCAAATTTATTAGTAATAACATATGCAATGTGATCTCTAATCTCAGCAGTCGTAAGTTCCCTAACGCCTTGAATTGTATTAGCGGTTGCAGGATAAGAACTTGCTTTTAGTGTAATTGGGCCAGCCATTGTGAATCCTCTTAGTTAATCAATGTACCAGATGAATTATATACTGCCAATGGTCTATGTCTTTGCCAATCCGTTGAGTCCTTACAAGTAACTGTAATTGTCGTTTTTGCCGGTAAAGTAACTGCCACATTTGCAGAACCACCATCAATGGTATCTGAAGTGTTTGGGTATAATTTAAAATCTGTTGCAGTAGCGTTTTGAACAATAATAGTAAGTCCAGCGGCTGCGGTAGGAAGTACAAGTCCGTTATCAGTAGAACCACCAGTTGCAACAACTACAGTTTCAGTAATTGCTGTGCCGTTACCTTGAGTAGTACCAGCGGCAGAAGCAGTTTGTACACCATATTTGATGGTTCCTAAAAGACTTGCAGTTCCGTTAACAGTAAAATCTTCTACGTTGTTGCCACCAGAGCCAACTGCTCTCCATGCACCAGTAGTAGTTCCTACATATTCTGCACCATTGTCTGTAACAACATCTACAGGAGCATCAGCACTTCCACCATCAATAGTATCACCAGAAGCGGGATAAACTTTGATAGTTGCACCAGATGTGTTGTAGACATTAATAACTAGTCCGGCTGCCGCGTCAGGTAATTTAACACCTTGGTTGGCAGAAGCACTGGTAATAATATTGTAAGTTTTAGTAATTGCTTGGGCATCTCCCTGTGTACTACCAGCGGCAGTAACAGTTGCGACTCCTAAGGTGACATCGCCACTAGCGGTTAAGGCAGCTACGGAGATATTGTCACCACTTTCATACTTATCATTATTGAGGTTAGTAAAGTTATTATCTACCTCAGTATTAGTAAGGGGACTACCCTTAGCTGATCTTAATGTGATTGTGGCCATTTGCTCTTCCCATTTATCGTTGGTTTATAGACTTTAAAAGTAATTTAATCTCTGAGAGTTCATCTTTTAGACTATTTATATCATCAGACATTTCAAGTATTTGATTGTCTTTCTCTAGTAATTTTGCTCTTCGTTTTTTGTGGTTTTTTAATCCAACTACGTCTGTTGAAAGCCATGCACCAGAAGCCTCATCCCTAGTATAATTATCTTGTCTCATGTATATATACTCCTTAAGTTACCGCTATACAGCGTAGTTGTTTCGCAAAAGGTACCTTAGATGTGTTGGAAGACAAGAATACTAATTTAGTAGCAAACTTCTTAAACTCATCAAACGTTACTGTACTTACTGTAGCGGTAACTGTAGCGGCAGCTCCTGCATATGCAAACGTTGCGGTTCCATCAGTTGGGGTACTGCTGTCTGTGTGTGTTGGACCAGACCCAGTAGAAGCACTAGTACCTCCACTTTGTACCGTATAAAGATTTGCTCCGGCGGCAACTTGTTGTCCAGTTGCATATATTGTTGAATTTGCGTATTGCGTTCCTACTGTAACTGTTGGAGTTACACCCGCATAATCCCTTCCTGGATTTGTTAGTGTTAATGAACCAATAGTAGTACCAGACAATATTGCAATTGCGGTTGCTTCACCAGTACTAAACAATAACTCCGGTGCAGATGTATAGCCTGACCCAGCCGCAGTAAGAGTTATTTCGGTTACTCTATCCGTGCTATAGGTGTATATACCACCTGTTTTATTAGCGTCAGGAATTTTAAATCCAAAATCTACAAAAGTTGTTTCAGATTGAGAAGCTCCATACGGTGACCAATTGTCATCTCTGTCTAATTTTATCCAAGGCAAATCATCGTTGAAATCTGCATCATCTGCGTCTGCTTGAAATTTACCGTAAACTTCAATGAGAGATCCTGGTGGTTGAAATAGTGCGGCTTGAACAAGTATGTCTTGCGCTTCCATTCCGTCAGCTAGACGTACAGGTTTATTAATATATCTTGATAACGCATTACCCGATGCTGGCAAAGTTTCACCCGTATTGTCATTATTGACTAAGTTTCTCATAGCCAGTAGTCCTAAAGCAGTAGACTCAAGAACTGGTGATAAGTTTGGATTACTGCCACCATTAAGAGTAATTCTTTTATGTAGAGATTTAGTATCTGCACCACTTAGGTAATATGATTCATTAGAATAAGACCGTACAGATTTTTCATCATCAGTATCTTTTCTTACATTTAATGATAAGCGTTCATATGCGGTACCAGCAGTATTGACATTTGCCGATTTTGTTGGAGCATATTCAAAGCCAATTTTACCATCATTTTCAACAAGATTCATTGTTGTTCTAACTTGGTTATATTTTCTATCTTCAATTTCAGTAATAGTAAATGAAGTATATGACACTGTGGCTGTGGTTCTCTGTGTTGCAGTTACTGGAGTGACTATAGCACCAGTAGTTTGATTTCTAAAGAATCCTTGTGTAACTTTAAGTTCTATTTTTTCATTTACTGAGTCAACATCAGTAATCATTCCTTGAGCAAAATCACCTTCGATAGATGCTCCTGTTCCTGAACCAGTTGTGGATATTTGATTACAGACTCCTAAAATGTCTTTTTTAAATCCTACTGCAGGATTACCAGGATCACTGATTTCAAAAGATGTAATTGTTCCTGGAGTTGCTGGAGCTAAAACTTTTATTTTAACACCAGTCAAAACAAGACCACTAGAATCTACAACATCTGCCATAGTAATAATATCACCTGCTTGGTGTCCAGAACCACCATTTGATAGTGTTGCATCAATTCCATGAACACTTGCTCCAGATACTGGTCTTCCAGCAGAGTAATCTTGTGTTACCAAATAATCTTCGTCTTCGTTTTCAAGCATCAAAGTACCATCACTTGAAGCAAATTGACACTTAGTTATTTGATACATCATATCTTCAGCTTGATGAGCATTCCAAGTTCTATTATTGGATGAAGTAAATAACATACCACCAATATTTGTATCTTCTGCAAAGATTCTTTGATTTTGTACTCCTACTCCCACTCTATCTTGTCCAAGTTCAGATACCCAAACTTGATAATCAGGACTATTACCGGCTGGCAGAAGAACAAAACAATACTCTGTTCCACCTTTAAGTTGAACTGGTGCAGGGAATTCAAACGTTGTAACATATGGCTGATCTTCTTGACCAACTGGTGAGAATCGTAATGTTCCGTCAAGTTCTTCTACAGTTGTATCAACTTGCTCAGGCGGGAGATAAACTTCGCCGTAAGGTAAAATTGATCTTGCTGGATATCCATTTATAACTTGTCTAAGCTGACACGTAATACCCAAAGATTCAGACTTAGTTCTAAAGAATACTTTAACATCTTTAGCAAAAACTCCATCGGGTTCTTCCACAAAGAAAGTTTGTGCAATTGGATCAAATCCACCAGTTACTTGAACGTGAGTTTCAGTTTCAATATCAACATTTAAATCGGTTTGAGTTTTTACTGTAGTTTGAGTATCTACCGCAAGTTCTACGTTTGCTATTTCTACGCCGGTAATGTTTGTCCAAGAAAACTCTGACGTGCCCCCACTTACTTTACCTAAAGAAATTTTTGGTACAGCAGTAGCTATTATGGTTTCTTGAGACTCTGTACTAATACCAGTAGAACTAAAGGGTGCTTCACAAGAAGTTGTTACGAATTCAGGACGATCTCTAACGTCATCAGTAAATCTTAAAATTCTTTCACCAACATGGTATCTACCACCTTCAAGGTAAAAGAAGCCACCTATCTGACCGCTGTCATTTACTATAACCTCACCGTGTTGTCCAGACCCTGCCCAAGTAGATGCTATCTGTTCCGCCCCGATGTTCCACGCATAATTCTCCCAATCCCATACGTTATTAGGTGTAGATGGGTCATTTTTATATTCGGTAACCCACTCAACGGCGGTTTTAGTAACACCACCAATAGTGATGTTACCCGGGATAAGACTCCATAAGAATCTACCGGCTAACTTTTGACCATCAAAGAATCCATATAGTCTGGTATTAGGTTTTAATCTTTGTCCTACATAGTAAAGTAACTTGTCTCTCATATATAAGTCTAATGAAGCTGACACCAAATTCTCACCTAAAGCAGTATAATCCGTGGTGTATGGTTGTGCTGAAGCAGTAAGTATTTCTTTGCTCGCAGTAGCAGTAATAGTTTCGGAGGTGGTTATCATTTCTCCTTTAACTGAAGCTGAGGTCGTAGTAGATGTATCCGTCACAGTAGTCGCAGTAACATCCACGTTAATATCAGTATCAACTGCTACCTGAACTCCTCGGTTTGGAGTTCCAAAACCATCTGAGCCACTACTACTGTCACCGGCAGAAAGAGTGTTGGTATGAGTGTGTTGATGTTTATTTTCAGACTCATGTGAAGCACCCCATTCTTGAGATTTTGGCTGATTTGGAGAAGTCGCAAAGCTAACATCATAGTCTGCTATAATTTGAGCGTTTTGAATATCTCTAGCCAGTTGGTAACCAAAAGTATTGAGACTGGTGTCCTCTACATAACGTGGATTTCGTGGGGCGTTGGTTTCATTATTTGATCCTCGAGGCGAAACATCTAAATCTCCACCCCACTCAAACAATAACTCGCCAACACAGTTTCTTGCTTTAGATGCAAATCTATTTTCAGAAAATACTGTATCATGTGTAAACGGAAGAGTAACAAGTTCTGCTGATTGCTTTATTCCAGTAGAAGTAGTATTATTAATTTTTAATGGAATGTGTGTATCTTCGTAAGCTGGTCCAACTTTCTTTTTTAGTGGATCAATAGCACACTTGAATCCTGGATCTCCCACATCACTAAAAGCGTGATTAGTAAAGACGTTAATAAAAATACCATTTTTAAATCTAGTATTTCCATTGGCATCTTCTATGTTCATGTTTTGTTGCTCTTGCTCCAAAAGAGAAAGTGCAGTGTAGTATTCTAATCGATTAATTCTTTTTTCGATTCTGCCAATATCACCCATGGAAAATCTTCTAGATGGTAATAATCTTTTACCTACTACATTTTTATTTCCTGTTATACCTGCAACAAATGGAGATACACTAGGATATGCAGGAATATTTAATTCTGCAAAAGCCATTCCTGTTGAAGGAGGAACTACAGGTACTCTAGGACTAAGAGAAGGAACTCCTTTAACCGGTTCGAAATTACCCGTATTTGTAATTGCCAAAACATCAATTCTAGAAAGATAAAATTCTACATCAGTTGAAAAATTATTTACTGGTGATGGGTGTTGTAATCCGTCAGCAGGAGCATTAATAGTATTACTTCTAAGTGGATTCTCTGTTGCGTTAGCCAAAGTGGCTGTTGCTGTAATTGCGGTATTAACAATATAAGGTCTAAAGTCAATACAATCTTTTAAGTTATAAATTCCTGTGATTTTTGATTCATAGCTAGGAATTTGAAATGTAAAGATACCAGTATTTCCAGTATCATCTACTGGATATGAATCAATTGCAAAATAAGTTCCGCCAGTAGCGGCATAGTTTGGTGTGAAACATTTAAGTTTTACAACTATTTTTCTATTCGTAGTGCCAATTGGGGTTATATCACTCTTAACTAATTTGCCGTGACCATAAACATTGTCTGTTTGACCTTTATCTAAAGTAAAGTTATTTTTGGCATTTGGTGTAGTCTCGGAGTAAGATGACCCTACATAAACTTCATCTATTGAGAAAACATCAGATATTCCTAAATCCCATGGACCATTTGCTCCACCAACATTTGTAGCAGTATCAATTTTAACATATACATTAGATACTAAATTTTTTGGTACTGGAGTAGAATCAACATTGACAACCTTTACAAATAATTTTGCTGTAAATGCTCCACTAACAGTTCCTAAATCAAAATTGAGTGTACCTGTGTTAGCACTTATAATCATAGAAGGAGTTAATGGAATTATTCTTCCCTCTGCGGTTGGAGTACCATTAATAGTTGCACTCTGAGTTGCTACCAATATAAAATTTTGATTGATTATTGTTTGTGTAATACTTCCCGAATATGGGAATTGAGAAGTTCCTGTAGTACTCACAGCCATAGTACCATCAGTACCAAACGTTACATCAAATTCTTCTTGATAGTAATATTGGGTATCATATGAACCACCACCAGCAGCCGCTAGAGTTTTTGCATTTACGTATGGTGCTCTAAAGACCAATTTGTTTTGCGTTGTTTCTTGAATTTTTGCAACTGCAGGACTACCTTGAAGAACTATATCAGCAAATCCACTATCAGTACTATTTGAATAATATACTCCTCTCGCGTCTTCAAGTTTACCTTTTGTGATTGCAATATCATACAAGTATATTCTATATTTACAACTGGCTGTATCAATAGTACCACTATCATAATATAGATTTTTAATTTTTGCTTGGCCAATAATATTACTAGATGATGGGGCTGCCGTGGAACCATAAGTTCCACCAGTTACCGCAGTTTTTGCGGTGTCATAAAGTGTTACTGAATCTCCATCTTTAATATTCCAAGCACCACAAAATTCATCTACAATGAAATAGTTTCCGTATCCTGTTGATACAGTTTGCCCTTCTTGAATTGCTGTTGTTGTTGCTTTATCAACATCTACTATTGTTGGAGTTCTAAAGTTGTGTCTAAACCCATTAACATATGCAGTACCATTACCAACGGATACTGCTAGTTTTTGTGAGTCTCCTGGTCTATCAGGATCAGTTGAGGAAAATTTACCATTATTTAATCCAGTATCAAGGTGCTCTTGAATATCTACAGTAAATGGTTGAACCATATAGTTGCCAGATTCTTCGTATGTTCTTTCAGCCAGAATCTTACCTAATTTAGCAAGTGCGTCTGCATCATCTGGAAGTTTCTGGTAATAACCACCGTCTACAATCTTATCAGTAGCAACAAAATCTTCATCAGAATCTTCTGTAAGAGATTTTTTAGCAAGTGTCGTTGAGACTTTATATCTATCCGCGCCCGGTGCATTATAGTTAAATGATCCAGATGATGGATCAAGTAGAGATGCATCAGAATCAGAATTTACCACAGTTTCAGATACTTTAAGACCTACATAAAAACTTCCATTTGTTTTATATTTGTCTAATAGAATTTCTTGTCGGTTGTGTGTTACAAACTGTTTTTTTGCAAAAAATACACCGTCTGAAACTACGAAAAACAATCCATACCCATAGTAGTTTAAAGATTCATCAGTTGTACTTCTCGTACTATCAACTACAAATGTTTTATTGTTTCTAGCACTTACAGTTGACGTTACAGTAAGAGTCTCTCCTTTGTCAAAGTGAATTGCATTACCTTGAGATCCAGCGGCAGTAGGATTACCACCAGTATAAGCTAAGTATAAAGTTTTCTTATTTTTATTATCAGAATCAGTACCCGTCTGTGTTGTTAAAATTTTTGCTGTGATTCCAGTAACTGATCCTGTAACCGTGTCTCCTACATATGTCGATAAATCAGCATCTATAACCGTAGTACCAGAAGCGTCAACATCGTTAATTTTAATATATGGCTTACGTAAAATTGATGACTCACCACCAGTTACTCTTTGACCATCTGAAAGATTAAATTGAGCATGATTGTTTATAGAATTCGATAGATATGACTGGAGTTGAGTTAATTCTCTCGCCTGCACTGCCACACCTGGCTTGAAAAGAATCTTTTCAAACTGTTTCGATGCATCAAAATCGTTATAATATGGTGATACGTTAAGGTCTAATGCCATTTTTTTGTCCTAAAATTTGAATACGACTTTAATAGTTTCTGTTTGATCAACATCTCTAACAACAGGTCGTCTATTGTCAATGTACAGAATGTCTCCTGAAAATACATCTATCTCTGGATTTATAACACTATTTATAGTCAAATTACCAGTTGATGTTGTTGCATTTGTTAATGTTGATGTAGCAGTTATATTGCCATATATTCGTTGTAAGTATATTTGATCATATGCGGAGTCGGCATCAGAATCTACTTTTTGTATTACAATAAATTTTCCACCGTCAGATGTTGTTATAACATCGTCTAAACTATACTCACCTGTATTTGCTGTTGAAATAATAAAACATGGAGTTGCAGTTGTATTGGTAAACAATGTACTACTTCCATATTGTGTAATATTTTTTGCGATACCTATCTGTCTAAAATCTTGACCAGCAACTGGTGATGATAGTGGATCTCCAACAATAATATCATCATTATCATTTGAGAATGATACATTTACGCCAAGATTTGTCGCAAACAATTCTTTTTGAGCGTGAGATCCGTGTCCGGTAATAGGAGAACTCACTGCACGAAATGTTGCACCACTACCAGTACCTAAATTTTGAGTAACTGTAATATCAGCAAACGTGTACCCTGTACCAGGTGATACCATGGTAATTGAGGTAATTTCTCCTCTTGCATTAATAACCGGAATAGCAGTTGCGCCTGTTCCATCACCAACAATAGTGATTATTGCATCTCCAGAAGTATAGTCTACTCCAGAAGCAGTAACAACAATGCGATCAAGAGTACCTGCAATTGCTTGTGATTCAACGTTTGACTGTAGTGTATCTGTCTCTGTTGATCCTAAAGTAACTGTAGCGGCAGCACCAGTGCCTCCACCACCAGTAAACTTAACAAAAGCGAATGAATATCCAAAACCTTCTGTATCTAAAGTAATTCCCGATACTGCTCCACCAGTTATAGAAGCAGTTGCGGATGCTCCTGTTCCATCACCTTCAATAGTAACAATGGGCGCACTAGTATATCCAGAACCACCAGCAGTTATAGTTAAAGTATCAGCTTCTCCATTCACATCAAATGCTGGTTGACCAGAACCAGAAGCCTTTCTTACAGGAATATAATCATCCGTTAAGAACTTACCTCTATCTGCCACAGCAACTTGATACATGAATTTCCACTTATAACCGTCATTCAACTCAAAAACTTCTGAGCCGGTGCTGGTTGGTTTTCTGATACTCTGACCACCACTATGATTTTCAATACATTTATATACATTGAAATCACTTGTCATCACATAAAACGATGCGGTGGCTAAAGACGTTGCTCCACTGGTTGCAGTATTTGATGCTGTATAACCATCATCATACTGATCGTAAACCGTACCACTCACCCAATCTCTGCGCGTGGCAAGAAGACAGCAATCTGCTCCTTGAACTCTTTTTACAAAAAGTGTGTCGCGCCTAACATCAGAAAGTTGCTTTTGTGCATCTTCAGGAATAGTTGGCACCAGGTCATCTGTCCAGGGTAATGGTCTACTTGCATAAAAATAAAAGTAGTCCTTATTGTTGAATACATCCCTATAGAATGACCTAGCGTTTTGTACTCTAGCCTGATTTGTAAGTAGTAAAGTCACTATTAGATACCTAAACTATATTAAGAATCAGCTACAGTTACGGTCCAAGTAATCTTCAACGTATCCGCGGCGCCTTTGTTAACCACTGCAAACACAGTGCGGCACAATAATGTTCCACCACTTGATGCATTCAATACACCGGCTTCAACTACTGCACCAGTACCAGTACCAGCTGGGAAATCCCCAATGTACTGTACAGATGAATTGGTAACAGTAGTAGATGTTAATGCAACTCTACCTAATTCTGTTCCAAGTGCTGAGTCGGCAGAGGCTGCGGCAGTACTGTCAGATCCAATTGCCATATGCGACATTGCAGTTGGAGCAGAAGATGCACCCAATCTACTTGCGATATGATCTAGACCATCATCTACTACCACGTTGGTAACCGAACGCTCTTCTTTCAAAGAACCATCTGGTCCATAAAGTGCTACGTGCAACTTGCCTGTAGCGTTTAGTTTTAACTTGCTGTCCATTTTTATCTCCTATGGGTTTTTACGAACATTTTACAATTCTATTTATAACACTTACGCAATGCTTCTTACTTCAGATGCGACATAATCTTCTAAGAAGTAATCAGTACTATCAACAAAATCTGTTTTTATAACTGATCCAGATTCATTTGCGTTTGATGTATCTGTTTTATTTATACTTGGGAATTTCAACACATTTTCAGATGTTTCTATGGACTCTGTAGGTACCATACCAACATCTTTTCCTGTCAAGACATCTTGTGTTGCGTAAGTATCTGTATATGTTGTGGTAACATTCATCACATTTATTGGGTCAGCAGTTGAAACTATTTCTGTTGGACCCAAACCAATATTTAATAATTCTACATTATCGGCAGTTGTCAGTGAATCATTTACCGCCCTAACTATAATCAGAGTAACCACAGCACTATCTTGAACATTGAATGTATCTGCTATAATTCCTGATTGCCATTCAATTGAAGGTACATCTGAATAGTGTACCCTATCAGCGGCATTATTTGAGTTGCCTTCTGAAGTTTCATCTGAATAGTCTTCAGCAAAGTAATCTGTCGCATATGCCCCAAAAGTTAGCTGATCAAAATGTTTATCAAAATGAATTACTACAAGAGGAACACCAGAAGTATAATTTTCTGCAAAGTAATCCGTCGCATATTCAGAATCAGTGTCTTCAAATTGGTAAGAATCTGAAAGTTCTGTACCGGCTTCAAGTACAGTTAAATCATCTGCGCCATAAGTATCTGCAAATACGTTTTCAATAACGAGTATTGGAGCACTATCATCAACTATATTAGTGTCAATGAGAACCGCTTCTACATCGAATATAAGAGATCCATGGTATGGAGTAACTTCATCTGTGTAAACAGTTTCTATATCCTTAGCAAGTAACTCAGTAAAGTCTGTAATATCTACTTTATTAAGACCTGGCTCCATAGAATAGTATGGTTCAGATGTTGCATATGTATCTGCTTCTGAAGGCAAGTGCATATCTTTTGCAACAGTTTCACTTACAAGAACTTCTTCTATGTCTGGCATAACCACATAGAAGAATAGATCAGTATCGACAGAAGTAATAGTATTAAAATCAATAGTATTTTTTATCTGTAGATCAGAGAATGCTACCATACCAGATGGATGAGCCGCTCGTTTTACAAATTCGCCCCATTCTGATTTAGGTCTTTCCGATCTGACTTGATATGAGAATGCTTGATATAATCTACTATCTTGTACTTTATTTGCATCAGATAAGAATCCACGAGTGTCTTCAAAGATTCCTGGATAAATTGCATTGTATCCTGTAGTACAAGTAAGAGTTGTTGTATAACCTAAAGGAGATACAATATTAAAATCAAATGTAGATGATTGGAATCCAATGCCGATAGCGATTACATCTAGTGCAGTTGGGAAATTATCTGTTCCAACCTGCGCGACTTTGACAAATGCGCGATTTGCAATACCAGTTAATGTGTAATCTTCAGAAAAATAATCTAATGCGTATGGACTTAAAGTTGCATTTTCATCGACCCTATAAGATTGTCCAACAGCAAAGCCTCCATTTGCCTCGCCCGTTGTTGACTTTACTGCAACTTTATGTAAAATTCTATTTGGTATTGCTCTTTTACTGTTTGGATCAGTTCTGTCATCAGTTGGCAAACTTATGTAAGCCGCTTGGAAATAAAGTGATTCTCTCAATTGAGGAATATGATTATATCCAACTCCATTTTGATCGTCTACAAAAACTACAGACGTTGCTTTGCCATCCGTAACTCGTACAAGAGGATCAGCAACTTGTGTAATTGTATCACTTGTGTCTGCTGTTACAATTAACGGATGATTTGCTGAGTATTGTGAACCAGCACTATCGATGGTAATCGAAAATATTTTACCATCTGTAATTGTTGCAATATTAAATGTCAGCGCGGCGGCGCCACCACTTCCTAATCTTGTATCAGGAATAGTAATAGTCTCACCAGGAGCATAGTTATCTCCTACTGTGGTAATCGATACTGTAGCTTGACCAGTATTATCAACGACCACATTAAATTCTGCGCCAGTACCATTTCCGTTTGTTGTATATTCGGTAGTGTCTATAACATAAGTGCCAGTAGTTCTACTAGCATCTGCTCCACTTACGGAATTTATCGCACCAATTTTACCACCAAGTACCGGAGTATAAGTTGCTCCTGTTCCTATACTTGGAATTACAAACTCATCAGGCAACTCTAAAGTAAGTTCATATGCTTGTGGCACAGTGTAAGAAATTTTCTTAACCTGCTTGACAACCGTTTCTCTTTCTTTTCTAGTAGTAACTGATCCAATAGATTCAAAGTAACTTATAACAACTGCTTTACCTTCAAACTCTGTGGGGTCATATATTGTACCACCAGTAACAGGTAAGAATATATTTTCGTATACTTTAACGACATATTCTCTTGACCAATTATTGTCCGATGGTCTTAGAACAAGAGAATTAGGAACGAAAACTTCAATATTTTCGTTGTACATTATCTTAAATAGATTTTCTATTGCTTTTTTAGTACCCTTAGAAGTATAGAAATCTGTTATGTGTTTTACAAGAAGAGTTTTATCTGCCTGCATAGTAACAGGAAAATCTTTACCATAGTCTTCAAAAAATTGATCTACGAAATCAGTGCTTGTTTCTTCTAAGTTATCTTTAAAATCAATATCTAATCTATCTTGTATGGTATTAATAACATTTGTTGGAGCGATTCCAAACGATGTTGTATTAGATTCAAGATATTCATAATACTTTTTAATAAACGTAGCAAATACAGGGTATTCTTCACGAACAAATTCTGGTATTTGATTTATTATACCAGTAGATATTTTTTCTGGGTAATAATTACTTCCTTTGCCAACTTGATCTAATTCTACAGTTGCAGTAAATCCATTACCACCATTAATTTTTGTAACGGTAAACGTGATATCATCTTCTTCACCAGTACCACCTATAGAAATAGCACCTACAGTAACAATTTCTCCTATTCTATAATCTTCCCCTTCAGTGGGTAAAATCTTAACAATGTCTCCATCTTCAATTATAACATCGACAATAAGTCCTGTTCCTAATCCATCGGACGTAGTTGCAATATTAGAATAAGTACCATCATCTCTTAGTATGTCAGTAGTTGAAGTATTTGTTAATAGACTAGGAGTACCTAAAAGTTCTACAGTTGGTGCTGTGATATATCCGTCACCAATATTGGTAATATTAATTGCAGTGATTTCACCAGAACTATTTAATGTTGCTGTAGCGGTTGCTTGTACTAACTCATCATTTGGTATTGTACTTGTTGGTGCACCAATTAATACTTTTAACTCTGCGACAAGTGTAGTTGTAGATTGACCGTAATAAAGAACATAGTTTTCTCCAAAATAATCAATGGCATATTGCTGATCTCCAGAAGTCAATACATTTGAATTGCCCGGCTGAAATCCACTGCCACCATTGGTTACAGTAATAGCTTTTAGATATTTTTGAAATTTTGGAGCGATACTCATTAATCAGCTACTCTCGGTACCATTGTGACAGTTACTCCAGCTCTTATGTTATTCAAACTATCAATTGAACTTTTATCCAAATTCAAAATAATATTTCTTGCTGGTAAAGGAGTAACTGCAAATTTTTGTTCTTCTGAAGTTCTAATTAAGATATCCGTGGAGATGTCTTTAGATCCTTCGTGAGGTGTTGCATTAACTCTTATATCAGGTACTGCACCATTAACAGATGATACATTCATTGCTGGTATGTCAAGCGCACCAGTATCGTAATCAATAATTCCTAAATTTTCTAATAAGATGGTGTTAGAATCAACGTCACGTAGTTCTAAAATTCCAGAACCAGAGTAGACTGGAGCGAGAACATCAGCATTAGGTTTATCTACTATTGAAACTTTAGAATATGTTACATTGTTTATGATTACATTGAAGTAATTTGTTCTAATAGAATTAGGTAAGATTTTATTGTTGAATTTAGGTTCGTATCTAGTGTTGTTATTTAATACTGGAATAAGACGTTTTTGAATACGTAACTCAATATTATTACCTATAATAGACTTGGATACATTATTGATTCTATTGGTTATAAATGAGTAATAGAAATTTTTCTTCAGAGCGTTTAGTGTACCAGCAAAATAACTTTGTACTTCAGCAATGATTAATGCTTCTAGTGCAGAAGGAGATTGTGAAGTTACTTTAGGGTCATATGTTGCTGAAATATTTAAACCAACAAAAGTGAACTCTGGATCTACAAACTGAGTATCCATAGTAATAGGTTGTTTCAAAGAGATTACCTCATTCTTTAAGGTATTTTTCTCTTCTGTTGTAATCGTAAATCCGTCTTCTGGTTGTAGCGACACAAAAACTCTTCCGTAAATAGGAGGATCATTGTCTTCACCACCCCAAGCGGTAACGGACTTAATGTTTGGATTTGCGGCTTTAATAACAGTTTCATAATCTGTTCTTGTTACGATTCTATTTTTTACTGCATTATATCTAGGAGCAGTAAATCTAATACTTTCAACGTCTTCTCTAATTGCACCACCGCTGGCGGCAGTTGTTACTGCTCCAGTAATAGTCTCATTTGCTCCTGATAAATTTTGTGCGTTTCTAAATGATCTAGCTCCGTTTGGACCTGTGCCACTACAAACAACATATTCAACTGTTACAATATTTCCTACTTCTAGTTTTTTACCTAAAACACCGTCACCGAAAGATATCTCGTAAAATCCAGAAGTTGCTTCTTCAACATAAAATACTTTTGATGTGCTTGTTACATCTAGAATTGTATCTGAAAATACATAAGTATCGGTAACACTACTATTTGTGTTTTGTTTTACTGTTACTTGAATTGTAGTAGTGTCTACGTTATTATTTGGTAATAGTATTGGACCTTGTACATTAATAGAACTGATAATTTCAGATGTTGTTGTACGTCTTCCCTCAACCAATTCAATACCAGTTGCAACAAACTGTTGAACACCTGCAGAATTAAAAGTTTTTGTAATTGTTTTATCGGTTGACGGTAAGAAAGAATATGTTTTACCATCTACGGATGTACTGAATGTTGTATTTTTTGAAATGAATAGTGTATTAGAATCGTATGTAGGATCTGGTGTAATGGTTAAATCGATATATGCTTTTGCAGACCTTGCTGATCTAGGAGTATACCCCATTGTTTTTGCAATAGAAACAATCGAATTTCTTTTTACTGCGGAATCAATGAATGATTCATTCGCAATCATGTGAGCCATAACTGCATTGTAATGTGTATTATACGCAAGAAGATCAACCAAAACAGACAAACCGGAAGCATCAAAATTATAATCAGAAAACTCTTCTTGTGATTGTAGATGAGTTTTAAGATTTTGTTTTACTTCTTCAAAGTCTAAATTTGTGACGTTTTTGATTGCCATGTGTTTTCTCTTCTCTCTTTATTTTT
>TARA_Y100000385_G_scaffold60929_1_pt1 | contig 18607 bp, 16 predicted proteins | sample TARA_Y100000385 | Tara Oceans TARA_Y100000385 (sample SAMEA2620980) | marine metagenome | biome: marine biome (ENVO:00000447); feature: surface water layer (ENVO:00002042); material: "saline water (ENVO:00002010), including plankton (ENVO:xxxxxxxx)" | depth 5 m
AACTTGGGCGTCTAATGTTTCGTATGACGCAGACGATGCCTATTCCTACGAGCACGATATGTATTTCGGTTTCAGTGGGGAGGCCAGCGGTTTCAGTTATGACATAGGATACCTCTACTATAATTACGATGAGAATGCCGGGTATGATTTTGGAGAAATTTACGGGTCAATTGCTGTCGGAAATTTCAGCTTTGGCCTCTCACTTTTAGCCAATGCTGAGCCAGACGAAGGTCCAGGCGAAGATTTTGGGTTCGCTAAAGCGTCCTATACCTCCCTTGATTATGTAATTCCATTAGCTAGTGGGGCGGAGATCGGTTTGCATGCCGGATTCCATGAAGGAGATTTCATGTACTCATTTAACGGCGCGACTGACGATTACTGGGATTTCAATGTCAGTATTGCGAAGGACGGCTTCTCTGCAATGATTACGACGACGACCTTAGGTGATGATGACAATGGTGACGGTGTGGAAGACTATGCGAGCATGCCGGCGAGAGACAACGACGAAATGAAGTTTGTTGTCGGTTACTCTATGGACTTCGAACTTTAATCTCAAAATATTCCAAATCGTTAATAATAAAAGCCGACTGTAAGAAATGCAGCCGGCTTTTTTATGCGTCTCGTCTTATCCCCCGTGTTGCTTTGCTTCAACTATATATTCATGGGCAACGGAAATCGCAGTGCTGCGTTCTTGAAAAAACATTTCATCTTTAAGGCAGCAATCTGCTTCGAGATCTCGCAGAACTTGTCGTACCTTTGCGTTCATACCGAAAATATAGAGTGGCTTATTCATCGTTCGTGCGTCGCAACTTATCGTTTCCATGGCGCGAGCTGCCGATGCATCTATGAATGGGACACGACTGAAATCTAAAATTAAAGCACTTCTGTCTTTAGAGAATTGGCGCATTTGATGGACCAAATCGCTTGCGGCCCCAAAGCTCAGTGGTCCTGAGAATTCAAAAAACATCAGTTGATTCTTGATTGTTTTTAAAAGACTCTCCTCTTCTTCGGAAAGATCGCCCGATATGTTGTCAACTGACCCATCCAGCTCTGCTAACTGTAAGTCAGACATTTGCTTAACAAAGGCGAGAGAGGCAAGTACAACTCCGACAATAACGGCAGTAATAAGGTCGACAAAAATTGTTAGGATCAGAACGACGAGCATAAGGGCTAAATCCCAACGAGGGCCTCGATGCGCTCGGCGTAAATAAGTGAAGTCAATAATGTCGTAACCTGTTTTGACTAAAATTCCAGCTAGCACTGCATGCGGAATCTTAGAAGCGAGGGGCGCCAAAAGAATTACGATAGAGAGGAGGAACAAACTGTGTAACATGCCAGACAGCTTCGTCCGTCCGCCTGTTCGAATATTAACGACGGTTCGCATAGTAGCTCCGGCGCCTGGAATGCCACCAAAAAATCCTGCGAAAATATTTCCTACTCCTTGGCCGATCAGTTCCTGATTCGAATCGTGTTTGGTTCGTGTCATGTTGTCGGCAACAAGGGATGTTAGTAGGCTGTCGAGAGAGCCAAGAAGAGCTAACACGAGCGCAGCTTCAAAAACTATCATTGCCGTCCCTCGCTCTATCGCAGGCAAAATAAATGAGGGCATCCCGGTAGGGATATCCCCCAAAACGGGAGCACCAACGATCAATTCGCTTAACACAGTACCAATAATAAGGGCAGCTAAAGGGGGCGGGACAAATTTCCCTAAGTTTTTGGGCCAGCTAAACACAATTATCAAGGTCAACAGTCCCAGGCCTAGCGCAATTACATTTGGGTCTGCGATGGCGTTCGGTATAGCTGAAATTGCTGGGATAGTTCCGGTGCCTGTCGGTTCGTGACCAAATAGACGGCTTGCTTGGAGCGCGATTATGATGCAGCCGATACCGGTCATAAAACCTGACACTACGGGGTAAGGTACAAGTCTTATATATTGGCCTAGTCTGAAAATTCCAAAAATGGCTTGTAGCAAACCAGCGAGAATTACCGTGGCAAAAACGAGTCCAGGTTCACCATTAAGCGCACTATAGATGCCAGCAAAAACAACTATCATTGGCCCAGTTGGGCCAGAGACTTGGGATGGAGTTCCGCCAAACAGAGCTGCAAAAAAACCCACGAAGATCGCACCGTAAAGTCCAGCAATCGGGCCAGCACCTGATGCTTCTCCGAAGGCGAGGGCTAAGGGCAGGGCTACAACCGCGGCTGTTAATCCGCCATAGATATCACCTTTTAGGTTGTGCGGACTCACGCTGAGCATAAAATTTCACCTGAATTAAGTAATTTGTCTATTTAGAGTACGTTAAAAAGTTCAAAGTTAGTGTTCGAGCTCATAATGCGAGCGGCAACAATTGTGTTTTTTCGCCGGTAGAGATTAAATCAATGGTTCGGGTATTGCCTATGATAAAAGCCTCAACGACTCTTCCCAGCTAAACGGATCTCGCTTCAATCTGTGACAATTATAGTTTACATAGTGATGTATGATAATAATATTATGTATATGAGTATTTCGTTATAGATTTTAGCTATAACAAGCTTTAAAAGCTTGCGATAACAAATAAGAGAGGGGGAGGCGTATGGACAATTTGCAAAGTCTATCATTAAAACAGTTACAGTATTTTGCTGCCGTTGCTGAATACGGCAGCTTTAGGCGGGCCGCAGTGCGGTTAAATTTGACGCAGCCGACGATCAGTAACCAAATTGCAATAATGGAAAAGGCTTTAAAATTTCAATTATTTGAGCGCAGTAATAAAGGTATAAGCATTACGCCTGAGGCAAGAGAAATGCTCCCAAGTGCAAGACGCGTATTAGAGGAAGCTCAGGGTTTTATGACTCAGGCGGCCTTGTTGTCTGGGGGCGGGATGGGCACGTTTCGCTTGGGAGTAACACCGACGCTTGGGCCTTACTTGCTCCCGCATGTGCTCAACCCAATTCATGGGCGCTATAGCCAACTTAAACTGTATGTTCGAGAGGAAGTACCGGTTGAGCTCGAAACTGGTCTTATAAATGGCCAGCATGATCTGATTCTTACGACTTTGCCGGTAATGTCGAACGAGCTCGTTGTTACGCCGCTTTTCAGAGAGCCGCTGAAACTTGCGTTGGCAAAGGATCATCGATTGGCTAAAAAAGAATGTATTAACCGTCGCGATTTGTACGCTGAACCCGTTCTAACTATCGGAGAAAATCACTTGTTTAATCGCCAAATCACCGAGCTGTGTGAAAGGGTGGGTGCTGTGGTTCGTCGAGATTATGAGGGGACTAGCTTGGATACGCTCCGTCAGATGGTTGTCATGGGAATGGGCGTCGCATTTCTCCCAGCGTTATATGCAATGTCAGAAATCCGAGATGAGCAAGAGCTGAGACTAGCAGATGTTGTTGGCATCAAAATGGTTCGCAATCATGCCCTTGTTTGGCGAAACACTTCTCCGTCCAGGAAGTTTTACAAGGAATTAGCAAGGGAGATGAAGTGGATTATCGAGACGACGCTAGCTGAATCAATCCTACCTGCTGCAGAAAAATAGAGAAGTCATGACTGTTGAGTTTGGGGAGCAGGATAGGTCTATGGCGTGTATAATAATTTTTTTCTGTGACCAAAAAAGTCTACTATGCCTAATTCCTCAGATCGATCTTCTCCGCGTAATACTGACCCTCACGCTGAAAGAGAGGCCGAAAATTACGCCAACCCAGTGCCGAGTCGGGAATTTCTATTAGATTTTCTTGCCGAGATTGGTCATCCGATAACCCATTCCGAAATTTGTTCAAAACTGGCAATAGAAACGGCAGAGGCAGTTGAGGCGATTCGTCGGCGTCTCATAGCGATGAGTCGCGATGGCCAAATTGTTATTAACAGGAGGGGTCTTTACGGGTTGTCGGCAAGCATGGACCTCGTAAAAGGAAAAGTACAAGGTAACAGAGACGGGTTCGGGTATTTTATTCCGGAAAAAGGAGGCGAAGACTTTTTTCTCGGGGCCAGAGAAATGGGGAAGCTCTTTGACGGCGACGAGGTGCTTGTAAGAGTCTCGGGTATTGATCGCCGTGGCCGAAAGGAAGCTGCTGTTGTGGAGGTGCTGAATCGACGCTATCGTGAAATAGTTGGTCGATATTATTACGAAAATGGTTATGGATTTTTAGTTCCAGAAAGCAAACGAATCAATCACGAAATTTTGATTCCAAAAAAGTCTGCTATTGGCACTGGCGAAGGTGAATTCGTTGTTGCTGAAATCATTTCTTATCCGGAAAAAAATCGAAAAGCGGTTGGTCGTATTACAGAGGTGTTGGGAGATAGGGCTGCGCCTGGCGTTGAAGTTGAGGTGGCGCTGCGTACCCATGAGATCCCTAGTGAATTTAGTGTTGAAGCTATTCGGCAAGCTAAAAGTTTAGGCAAAGAGATAACAAAAGATGATTTGCGAGGAAGATTTGATCTAAGAGAGCTGCCTTTCATTACTATTGACGGTGAAGATGCTAAGGATTTCGACGATGCAGTATTTGTAAGAAATGGGAATGAGGGGGGCTGGTCACTTTTTGTCGCGATTGCTGATGTTGCCCATTATGTAGCTCCCGACAGCCCGCTGGATAATGATGCAGTGAAGAGGGGAAGTTCAGTCTATTTTCCGGGGCATGTTGTACCAATGCTTCCGGAAAAACTCTCAAACGGACTTTGCTCCCTCAAACCGGGTGTTGATCGTTTGGTGCTAGTATGCGAACTGGCTATTACCGCGGAAGGTGAGTCTCTGAGAAGTGTGTTCTACGAGGCGGTAATTCACTCGCACGGTCGGCTAACATACGATGAGGTCGCAACAGTCTTGGATTTGTCGGAGTCTGAAGTCAGGGAAAAACATCGACTTAAATTACGCAGTAAGTACTCCGAGTTGGTGCCTCACATAGAACGACTAGATTCGCTTTTCCATGTTCTTCAGCGGTTTCGGAAGAACAGCGGCGCAATGGATTTCGATACGGTGGAGACTCGGATTGTTTTTGGTGAGAATCGTAAAATTCGAGAAATAGTTCCCGTTGAAAGAAACAACGCGCATAGGCTCATTGAGGAGTGCATGCTTCGCGCGAACGTCGCGGCTGCAGAGCTGCTGATTAAGTCAAAGCTGCCAGCACTTTACAGAGTTCATGAGGGTCCAAACCCCGATAAGTTAGAGAATTTGCGCCTGTTTTTGAAAGAAATGGGTGTAGCGCTTGGTGGCGGTGAAAAGCCAAATCCAAGGGACTACCAATCAGTTTTAAAGACGATATCTGGGCGCGCAGATTACAATTTGATTCAAACCATGCTTATCCGCTCAATGATGCAAGCAGTTTATCAGCCCGACAATGTCGGTCATTTTGGTCTCGGATATGAGGCATATGCTCACTTTACATCACCAATACGGCGCTATCCCGATTTATTGGTTCATAGAGCAATTCGTTATTTGGTGCGAAATAGTAAGAGCGACAATGTTCGAAAGAGCTCTGGCGCCAGCAAGATATCTATAAAAGAGATTTATCCATACGATAAAAAAGCAATGATAGGGTTGGGAGAATCTTGTTCGACTTTCGAGCGCAGAGCTGATGCGGCTGCTTATGGTGTCATCGATTGGCTGAAATGCGATTACATGCAAAATAAAATCGGAAACGAATTTTGTGGCACTGTTGTTTCAGTAACCAGTTTCGGTTTATTTGTAGAATTAAACGATATTTTTGTTGAGGGGCTTATTCATATCTCTGAGCTGAGCAATGATTATTACCGGTTTGATCCTGTTCACCACACCTTGGAAGGAGAAAGGAGTGGGAAAATATTCCGGTTAGGTGACGCGCTTGAGGTAACGGTTGCTCGAGTTGACCTTGATGATCTTAAAATTGATTTGCAATTGTCGGGTGCAGACACGGCCCGAGAAACGCCAATTAAGAGCAAAAAGAAAAAGGGGGTGGCGGGGAAAAAGAAGGAGCGTCAGTTAAAAATTAATCAAAAAATTTCAAAGAAACCAGGTAAAAAGAAAAAGAAAAAGACGACATCAAAAAAGGGTCAAGCTACTACTTAACTCTGTATTTTTGAAATACTGAAAATCATAAAATAATGCGACACGATGCCGTGTTTGGAAATGTATGCGATGAGTAAAGATCTTGAGTGGGTGTTTGGTACACATGCGATTCTTAGTTTACTCGAGAAAAGACCTGATCAGATTTCTCGCCTTCTCATCGCGGTCAACAGATCTGACAAATCTCGGTTAAAAATTGAGGAGCTAGCACTAGCGCAAGGGGTTGTTATCGAGCGGGCAGAGACACGACAATTGGATCAGCTTGTCTCTGGAGTTCATCAGGGTGTTGTTGCGTTGTGCACGTCTGGTTTTGGTTTGATGAGCGAAAAAGAACTTTATCACGCTGTGCAACACGCGTCTGGCTTGCCGCTGCTTTTGGTGTTGGATGGGGTGACAGATCCTCATAATCTCGGGGCTTGCCTTCGCACTGCTGACGCCGCTGGTGTTGACGCTGTGATTGTGCCGAAAAATAAATCGGCGCCAATCAATTCAACGGTCAGGAAGGTTGCGTGTGGGGCCGCTGAAGTTGTGCCAGTAGTGGCGGTTACCAATCTTGTAAGATGTTTGCAAACGCTGAAGAGCGCAGGTGTCTGGATTGTGGGAGCAGATGGAGAGGCTCATGAGACCTTTTTTAGCGAGAACGTTACTGGCGCATTGGCCGTGGTCATGGGCTCTGAGGGGTCAGGCCTTCGTCGGCTTACTCGAGAATCTTGTGATTACTTGCTATCAATTCCGATGTCGGGTGAGCTGAGCAGTCTAAATGTGTCAGTTGCGACCGGAGTCGCCTTATTCGAGGTTGTGCGACAGCGTAATCTAGTCAAGGTGATATCTTCTTGAAATAATTAATTTTTTTATTTTTTATTGTGGATTTCTGAGGAGAATGTTCTTTCTTTTGTAGAGTTATCGAAGTAGAGGTTGCAACCTTGAGCACGTTTCTCTAAAATCGCCGCTCTTTTCCGGGAAGTTTATCTTCCTGACCGACCAACTCCTTGTTGCACTGGCGTCAACTTACTTGGCGACCGGGTAACAAAAACCAAGAGGAGTCTCTATGAGACACTATGAAATCGTGTTTATGGTTCATCCTGATCAGTCCGAACAGGTGCCAGGAATGATCGAGCGTTACACCCAGATTGTTACTGAAGCCGGCGGTAAAATTCACCGACTTGAAGACTGGGGGCGACGCCAACTAGCTTATCCGATTAACAAAATTCATAAGGCCCACTATATTCTGTTCAACGCGGAGTGTGATGGAGCGTCGCTAGAAGAGCTCACTACTTTATTTCGCTATAATGATGCCGTTTTAAGAAACATCGTAATTAAAATGAAAGGCGCCGTGACCGAAGAATCACTGATACTTAAAGGTGAAAGAGAGGGAAAAGAGCGCAGGGTGAGAGCGGAACAGAAACGGAATACTGAAGAGGCGTCGCGAGAAAAGGCCCTCGCCGCCGAGGCTGCTGAGCGAGAGGCATCTGTGTCTGCGGAAGAGCAAGAATCACCTGAGTCAGCATCTGCGATTGATGGCGCACCCGATAAGGAAGTCGCGGAAGAAGCGCCAGCGGAGGCAACTAATTCAGAGACAGAGACAGAGTCTGATCAGGAAGAAAGTTAGCCGGAGTTTTAGATTCAATAAAAAACAACTTCACTCTAAGATTTAGAGATAGGAGAACTAGTATGGCTCGTTATTTTCGACGAAGAAAGTTTTGCAAGTTTACGGCAGAGGGTACAAAAGAAATTGATTATAAGGATCTTGAGACATTAAAAGCATATGTCTCTGAGACAGGGAAGATTGTTCCAAGCCGAATAACAGGAACAAAAGCGCGTTACCAGCGTCAGCTTGCGACTGCTATCAAACGCGCGCGCTACCTTGCTTTGATTCCCTACACGGATAGTCATCAGGTTTAGCGAATTTTTTATGCGAGGCCTCGCTGAATTTGTCATGAAGGATAGCCGTTACGCGGCGGCGACAGTGCTTATCCTTGGCTTGATACCCCTCGTCAATATGCTTAGCCCAGTCCTCGTTGGTCTGTCTATCATGCGGAGAGGACTCACGGGTACATTTTTTTTGATTGCTTGGGCCTTAATCCCTCTGGTTGGGTGGAGTTTATACGGTGATGCGATTCCCCTCATATTACTTTTTGGTGTCGGCGCGGCAGCATGGGTTTTAAGGGCTTCGGACTCGTGGCAGTTCACTCTCACTATAGCAATACTGGTTGGTTTTTTTGTAGAAATGTTTCTTCGAGTTCAACCGGAAAGCATGGAAGTTTTGTATCAACAGCTTGATCAAGTAATGATGCAAAGTGATTTAGGTACAGGCGCGGACGCCCTTCGGCAAGAAATGCGTGCCTTGATGCCGAGCTTGATTGGTACAGTTTACGCGTTTCTCACGGCTTTTTTAGTGATGGTTTCGCGCTGGATGCAGGCATCGTTATACAACAATGGTGGCTTTGGTCGAGAATTTAGGAGTTTTAGAATTTCTTCGACGTTCGCAACGCTTTTGGTTGCTGGAAGTTTTTTTAGCAATTTCGGTTTGCTTCCGACGGGATGGTTAGTTTACTTTTGTTTACCGCTTTTTTTTGCAGGTGCTGGATTAGCACATGGCGTAGTTAAGCTAAAAAGTTTGCCCAGAGTTTGGTTGGTAGGCTTTTATGTTATTTTGATGTTGCCGATATCTGCGCAGCTCGTTGTATTATTTGCGCTTTGCGATAGCTGGCTCGATTTTAGAGGTCGTATCGCTCGAGCAATGTAAGTTCGGTGATAGTACAGAATTTGGTACGTTAATAAAGGATTTAGGATTAGGGGGAAAAATGAACATAATTTTATTAGAGAAAATTAACAATCTTGGTGACATTGGCGAGACTGCGGATGTTAAGGCAGGATTTGCGAGGAACTTTTTGTTTCCTAAGGGCAAGGCACTTCCCGCGACCAAAAGAAATCTTGAAGATTTTGAGGGACGCAAAGCTGAACTTCTCGCTGCCCACGACAAGAACGTTGCGACTGCGCAGCAACGTGCCGCTTTGGTCGAGGGAAAAGAGTTAGTATTTGAGGTAAACGCTAGCGATGATGGCCGTTTATTCGGTTCCATCGGTACAAGGGATATTGCGGACACTCTCAATGCACAAGTTAAGAGCGACGTAACAAAAGCGGAAGTCTCATTACCGAACGGTGCGATCAGAGAACTTGGAACATATGCAATCGGACTCGACCTTGGGTTTGATGTGTTGGCAAAGATTTCTGTAGTGGCAGTTGCCTTGGGCGCCGCTGCAGGGGTGACTGCTGATGGAAGCGTGATAGAAGAGATTGAGAACGCCGAAGTGGCTGATGCTGAAGTAGACGCGCCTGAAGAATAATAAATTTGTTGGCTTGGTGTCATCCGCAAACCTTGACCTCTCCGGTCCCATAAAGCACCATCGTATGTAGTACTTTAGTGCTCTAACTTTGCGGATTCTTTTTATGGCTAATCCTCTGTCTTCCTCCAATGACCCTGTTACTAGTTTGCAGGGTCTTAGCTCCTTGAAACTACCCCCTCATTCTGCTGATGCTGAGCAGGCAGTTCTTGGCGGCTTGATGCTAGACAACACAGAGTGGGACAATCTATCCGATCTTCTAGTGGCTGAAGATTTTTATCGACAGGAACACCAAATTATTTATGCAGTAATGTCTGCGCAAAGCGAAGCGAATCAGCCGATCGATGTCGTTACGGTAATGGAGGCTTTGAACAGCCGAAACGAGCTTCAAACTGCCGGTGGGTTAGATTACCTCAGCGAGTTATCAGCGAATGCGCGTGGCACGGCGAACATTAAATATTACGCGGAGATTGTCAGAGACCGGGCTGTTTTGAGAAGAATTATTTCAACGGCTAATAAGATAGCTGATAGCAGTTACAATACTGGCGGTAGGGACGTCAAAGAAGTTTTAGATGAGGCAGAGCAGGCAATTTTCACTATAGCTGATGAGAGACCTGAAACCGAAGGACCGGTTGCCGTGAACCCTCTCTTGTCTAGAGCCGCGGAACGCATCGACGAACTTTCGCAGTTGAAGGGTGGCATAACTGGATTGTCGACGGGCTATACGGAGCTCGACAAGATGACCTCTGGTTGGCAAAAGTCAGATTTGGTGATTGTTGCGGGACGACCCTCTATGGGTAAGACAGCGTTCGCAATGAATCTTGTGGAGGAAGCGGTTTTAAATAACCCTTTGCCTGTTCTCGTTTTTAGCCTAGAAATGCCTGCAGAGAGTTTAATTTTCCGAATGCTCTCCTCCATCGGCCGGGTCAATCAATCTAAATTGAGAAATGGAGATCTCAGCGATGAAGATTGGAGAGGTTTCAATAGTGCGTTTGAAAAATTGAAAGATACGAAGCTTTTTATTGATGACAGTCCTGGGCTCAGTCCGATGGATATGCGGTCGCGCGTGAGGAGGCTCAAGCGCGAACATGGGGACGTTGGGATGGTTGTGATAGATTATTTGCAGCTCATGCAGATAAGAGGTACCAGTGAAAACCGAACAGGGGAAATATCTGAAATTTCTCGATCATTAAAGCTGCTTGCACGAGAGTTTAAGTGTCCGGTGATAGCGTTGTCGCAATTGAATCGAAGTCTTGAACAAAGACCTAATAAGCGTCCCGTTATGTCTGATCTGCGTGAATCCGGAGCAATTGAACAGGACGCAGATGTAATTACTTTTATATATCGTGACGAGGTTTATAACGAAGATTCTCCCGAGAAAGGTGTTGCGGAAATTATTATTGGTAAGCAACGTAATGGTCCCATCGGCACCCTAAGGCTGTCGTTTCTTGGTGAGTTTACTCGATTTGAAAACTATGCCCCGCCACGTTATGACGACAGTTATACCCACGGGCATTAAAAAGTCCTTTAATTCTTTCGAAGTTTATTATGAGTAATCGCAGCTGGGCCACCATTAATCTTGAGTCGCTTCGGCACAATTTAAGTATTGCGCATCAGCGCTGTCCCTCATCTGAATTGTTGCCAGTGGTAAAGGCTAACGGATATGGTCACGGACTCGAGCGTGTAGCAAAAGCAATTTGGCTTTCAAAAATTCCGATTAGGGGGTTGGCTGTTGCCACAATAGACGAGGCGAGGCGTCTTCGCGAAGTGGACTCTGATCAGTCCATAGTCCTCCTGCCTGGTTTCATTAACCGAAAAGAGCTTGAAGAGTGCTCGAGCTTAAAAATTGAGCCTGTAGTCCATTCTCTTTACCAAATTGCTTTACTTGAGGCGCGAGAACAACCTTGTCAGTTTCCTTTTGTTTGGTTGAAGATAACCACAGGGATGAATCGCTTAGGTTTTCATGAAGACATTATTGTGAGCGCCTCCGATGCGCTTAACGCATTGCCCTCATTAGAAAACTCCGAACTCATTTTAATGTCTCACTTGGCCTGGGGCGATGTGGATGATGACGATGCTTGCAGTTTTACTGCTAAGCAGTTGCAACGGTTCGCTGACGCGATTGATGTGCTTGATCACAAAGGTAAGTGCAGCCTTGGAGCCTCAACCGGTATCTTAAGGTATCCTGATACCCACTTTGATATCGTCCGACCAGGCGTGATGTTATACGGCTCTTCTCCTTTCGATCACACCTCCTCTAAGGAACTTGGTCTGAGACCGGTAATGACCTTGCGGTCAAGGCTTATTGCGATTAATGAGTTGAAGGCTGGGGATGCCATAGGGTATGGAGCAACTTATATTTGCGAGAAGGAAATGAGGGTTGGTGTAGTTTCTATCGGTTATGGGGATGGTTATCCAAGGTCAGCGTCAACGGGCACTCCTGTAGTACTTGAGGCGCGCGATCGACTCTTTCGTACCTCGTTAATCGGGCGAGTTTCTATGGACATGATAACCATAGATTTGACAGATATTGATTCTGCGGCAGTGGAAGATTCTGTGATTCTTTGGGGCGATGCGTTGCCAGCTGAAGAGGTGGCTGCTCATGCTGGCACTATCGCTTACGAATTATTTTGCCAGGTAACTGAACGGGTAAATTTTGTCGTTTCCGAATAAGTAAAACAATTTATAAATAAATTTAACGAGATTGTTCAGATATGGTAAAGGCAAAAATCGCTTTCGTGTGCACGGAATGTGGAAGCGAATATGGGCAATGGCAGGGGCAATGCGGATCCTGTAAGGCGTGGAACACCCTTGCGCAGATTAGTTTAGGCTCTAGTTCATCTCCGGCGACTAAAGCTGATTTTCGCCAAAAAAGTGGCTATGCCGGGCAAAATACAAGTGTCCAGAATTTATCGGAAATTAATCTAGAGTCCCTGCCACGGCTGTCGACTACGATTGGGGAGCTTGATCGGGTGTTAGGTGGTGGCTTGGTCCCTGGGTCAGTTGTTTTAATTGGAGGGAACCCAGGCGCCGGTAAGAGCACACTGCTTTTACAAGTAATGTGTTTGTTATCATCCTCGGAGAAAGGTGGTCTCTACGTTACCGGTGAAGAATCTCTTCAGCAAGTTGGTATGCGTTCACAAAGGCTGAAGTTGCCGCAAGACAATTTGAAAATGCTTGCTGAGACAAATGTTGAACTTATTTGTAAGGCGGCTCAAACGATTGAGCCGGCCTTAATCGTTGTGGATTCCATTCAAGTAATGCACAGCGCTGACGTTGCCTCCGCTCCGGGTAGCGTGTCGCAAGTGCGCGAGAGCGCCGCCTACTTGATTCAATATGCTAAACAAACTAACACGGTACTTTTTCTTGTGGGGCACGTCACTAAAGAGGGAAATCTTGCTGGACCAAAAGTTCTAGAACACATGATTGACTGTTTCATTATGCTAGAAGGCGGCAGTGATACGAAGTACAGAGTTCTTCGGGGGCAGAAAAACAGATTCGGCGCCGTAAATGAGCTTGGTGTTTTTGCGATGACTGGGCTGGGCTTGAAGGAAGTTAAAAACCCATCCGCGATTTTCTTGTCTCGAGCGGAGGAGGAATCAGCAGGTTCTTTGGTTATGGTGCTTTGGGAGGGAACGCGTCCATTACTAGTGGAAATTCAAGCTCTCGTTGATGAGACTCAGCTTGGTAATCCTCGCCGCGTTACTGTGGGTCTTGATCAGAATCGTTTAGCCATGTTGCTCGCGGTTCTGCACCGGCATGGCGGGGTCTACATGGCGGATCAGGATGTTTTTGTGAACGTGGTAGGCGGTGTAAAGGTCTTAGAGACGAGTGCAGATCTCGCGCTGGTCTTGGCCGTGGTTTCAAGTTTTCGTGATAAGGCGCTGCCGCGTGATTTGGTGGTCTTTGGTGAAATAGGGTTGGCGGGAGAGATTCGCCCAGTTCCGGGAGGGCAGGAGCGTTTGGCTGAGGCGGCGAAGCATGGGTTCACTCGCGCGATTGTTCCGAAGGCCAATACCCCAAAATTGCCGATTCCGGGAATAGAGGTTGTCGGAGTCTCAAAGATAGCTCAGGCCTTAGAAGCGCTGTAGTCCTGGTGTTTTAATTTACTCAAGGTTTAGCGCTATTTTGCTAGTAGTTGTGAAATTGACTTGTTGTAATCTTTCAGGACTGACCTCATAATCCGCGGCCATGTCATCTTCTTCAAAAAACATCATCAGCATTAAGTGTTTAAACAAAGTCTATGGATCCGGCTTCGAAGCACTTAAAAGCGTTAATCTCGATATCCATCAAGGTGAGGTGCTTGCTTTGCTGGGTCCCAACGGAGCGGGAAAGACTACCCTAATATCTGCTATTTGTGGCATTGTTCGTCCGAGTTCCGGTTCTATAACTGTCGATGGTCACGACATCCAGCGTTACTTTCGAGTAACCCGCTCGTTGATTGGTTTAGTCCCTCAAGAGCTAACCACAGACTCGTTTGAGACGGTCTGGAATACCGTGTCATTTAGCCGAGGGTTGTTCGGGAAGGAACCTAACCCGAATCACATCGAACGAGTTCTTAGGTCCCTCTCTTTGTGGGACAAGAAAGATAATATGCTCCGGACGCTCTCTGGTGGGATGAAGCGTCGTGTCTTGATAGCTAAAGCACTCTCTCATGAGCCACGAATATTGTTCTTGGATGAGCCGACTGCCGGTGTTGACGTTTCTCTGCGAAAAGATATGTGGAAGATTGTGGAGAATCTCAAAACACAAGGCGTGACTATTATTCTTACGACGCATTATATCGAGGAAGCTGAGGAAATTGCTGATCGTATTGGTGTGATTAACCACGGGAAACTAATACTTATTGAAGAGAAAGATGCCTTGATGTCAAAGCTTGGAAAAAAACAGCTTGTACTCGAACTAACGAAACGGCTGGATACCATACCATCAGAATTTGAGAGTCTTGATCTTGTATTGTCCGAAGATCAGCACCTACTTACCTACACCTTTGATTCGGCATCCGAAAGCCATGATATTTCTGAATTTTTGATTAAGATTCAGGGTCGCAATATTCAGTATAAAGATCTCCGCACGACACAAAGCTCCTTAGAGGAAATATTTGTGACACTAGTTCAAAAAGCTGAGGGAGATACAGACGAGGGCATAACAGCGGAATGAATATTCATGGAGTGATAGCGATTTTTAACTATGAGATGGCTCGAATGAAGCGGACGCTCATTCAGAGTATTGTGGCTCCTGTGGTTACAACCTCCCTCTATTTTGTTGTGTTTGGGGCTGCCATTGGCTCGCGCATACAGCAAGTCGAGGGTGTAAGCTACGGCGCGTTTATTGTGCCTGGTTTGATTATGCTGAGCCTTTTAACTAACAGCATTAGCAACGCTTCTTTCGGAATTTATTTTCCAAAGTTTTCAGGTACCGTTTATGAGATGCTGTCCGCGCCGATCTCTGCGATGGAAGTGGTCCTCGGTTATGTTGGTGCGGCTGCTGCAAAATCAGTGATTTTAGCGATGATTATCCTTGCGACTGCAGGGTTTTTTATTGATTTAGAAATCCGCCACCCAGTTTTGATGTTGATTTTTGTATTTTTGACTGCCACCTCATTCAGTCTTTTCGGTTTCATTCTAGGTATTTGGGCAGATAATTTTGAGAAGTTGTCTGTTGTGCCAACCCTCCTGATAACTCCCTTAGTTTTCCTCGGTGGTAGTTTTTATTCCACGGAGATGTTGCCACCAATATGGCAGACCGTTGCGCTCATGAATCCAGTGCTCTACCTTGTTAGTGGCTTAAGGTGGAGTTTTTATGAGATCTCTGAGGTCAATGTTTTCGTCAGCCTCAGCTGCATCGGGGTATTCACCTTTCTATGTTTAGCTGTGATAGCAATAATTTTTAGAACTGGCTATCGGTTGAGAGCATAAGATACTTGAGCATCGAGTCTGACCTATGTTCGGCGTCGCGCTGTCGAGTGTTAAATAAGATGTGCACGCGCGATGCTTTTGAGGCTACACTCATGTGATACAGAGGTCTTAACTTTTTAAATAACGTTCGAAGAGTTCATAAGGGAACGACAGGGGATAGTCGATGACAATTTACACCATTATTAATCTTGTGCTTTTTTCGGGGTTGCTGAGCTTGCTTTATCAGGCCAGCAAGCGTGAGTCTTGGTCGTTGTCGCGGAGAGTCTTATTGGGGCTGGTGGGCGGAATAGGCTTTGGATTTCTGCTAGAGGCCTTTTATGCCAATAATCCAATGGTCTTGGATGAGACCTTGCAATGGACAAATATCTTAGGATCGTCCTATGTGGCATTGCTCCGTATGATCATAATGCCGCTGATTCTTATTACCATGATTGCGGCGGTTCTCAAGGTTGATGAGATAAAGTCTCTGGGGAAAATCGGTGGCACGGTTGTCTCAGTCTTAATAACGACCACCGTCATTTCCGGTTTGATCGGCGTTTCTATAGCGGTTTTATTCGACTTGAACGCGGGAGACTTGGTAAGCGGGGCAAGAGAGCTGGCTAGGGCCGAGGTGCTAGAAAATCGCCGAGATTCAGGGCCAGATATCAGCGTTATTGCGACGTTAACCAGCTTAGTGCCGAATAATATTTTTTCAGATCTCGCCGGTTCCCGACCTTTGGCAATAATCGGTGTAGTAATTTTCGGTTTGTTGTTCGGCATCGCTTCCGCCCTAGTGGCAGCAGAAAAGCCTGAGCACGCTGATGGGATTCGGCGCTTTGTTGATGCTACGCAAGCCATCATCATGCGTCTGGTAAAGATCATCATTTCACTGACGCCCTATGGTGTCCTGGCGCTAATGACGAGGGTGATTGTCACTACTGATGGTGAGGCAATTTTAAATTTGATTAGCTTTGTAGTAGCCTCCTATATCGCAATAGCGATTATGTTTGTTGTTCATTCATTATTCATTGCGCTGCTAGGCGGAAACGTCTTGAGTTATTTTCGCAAGGTATGGCCAGTCCTTACCTTTGCGTTCGTCACGCGCAGCAGTGCGGCGACGATCCCTCTTACAATTCGTGCTCAGATTGATGAGCTTAAAATACCACCCCCGATCGCGAACATCGCAGCTTCGTTTGGAGCGACGATAGGTCAGAACGGATGCGCTGGTATTTATCCTGCGATGCTTGCTGCGATGGTGGCGCCGACAATGGGGGTAGAGATCGACCTCGGCTTTATCGTCAGCCTTCTGCTTATAGTCGCGATCGGGTCCTTTGGAATAGCGGGTGTCGGTGGGGGAGCGACCAATGCCGCGTTAGTTGTTCTGCCTGCGCTTGGTTTCCCGGTGACGATTGCTGCGCTACTGATTTCAATTGAGCCTTTGATCGATATGGCTCGAACCGCGCTGAATGTAAATGGTTCTATCACTACCGGGGTCATTACCCATCGACTGCTGGGGGATAAGAGTCAGTCAGAAGAAGATATGCCCTTGGGTGCTAGCTAATTAATAATAAAAAGTTTATAGATGAAAGGAAGATAAGTTATGGTTGCTTTAAAAAAGGTTGTCTGTGTTGTTGGGATAGTCGCGTCTTTGGTTTTTGGATTTACCGTTTACGGGCAAGGAATTATTCGCACCGGCGAGGGTCGTAATTTTTACAATAATATTTTTATTCCCTCTGACGCTGAGACACTTTATCTCAGCGGGTCTGGAGCTCGGGCGATGGAGGACGGCTCGTGGGGCGACATGGAACAGCAGACGGTAGATACCTTTAGTCGTTTCCAGGAAACTCTTGAGAGTCAGGGATGGTCCTTGGAGGACATAGTTCAGGTCCGTGCTTTTGCTGTGTCGGGATCGGATGGCGAGTTGGATTTTGACGGGTTCAATCGCGGGTATCAGCAATTTTTTGGGACGGATGAGAATCCGATGAAACCGGTGAGGTCGTTTGTCGAGATCGCCGGTCTTGTGGTTGACGGTTGGCTGGTGGAAATTGAAATAAGGGCGGCGAGAACGCCGCGTTAGAATTTGCGCGAGGCGCGGGGGCTGTGTCAGTTCCTGATATTTCGCAGCCGCGCTTTGAAACCCTCCGCGTCAATGGTTTCGGCCTCTCCCAGATTAGATGCATTGGGTGCAGCTTTTAAACTGGCATTGTAAGTGCGATTGTTTTCAATGATGTAGTGCCCCTGTGTCCAGCCGAGAAGCGGATTGAGCAGATTTCCTTCGGCGCTCTCGACAAAATAAATACCGTGCTCATTTATGGCGGGGATCTTGGATCCGGTTATTTCCAAGATTTCGCCATCAAGCTCTCCCCCGCTGAAGTGAAGGTCTAGGTCGGTTGTGTTTTTTTCGCCCTTGATCATGTCCAGTACTTCGAAGGTAACGACGGTAGTGATTAGACGACCCTCGCGGATGACGTTCCGGTCTGCGACTCTTCCCTCAAAAATAAGCTGGGCTTCGTCTGTCAATTGACTCAGGCTTAGCTCTTTGATTGTAGTGCTTGAGACAATGCCGCTGAGCAAGAAAGCGTGGGCCAGCAAAAAAAGAGTCGCGAGGCGAAGAAAAGAAAGTTTAAAATTTATTTTTTTATGGGGTGTAAAGGTCATGTGTATCTCTTGATTACGAATGACGTTTTAATAATTGCTTTTGCTACAGTAGTTTATTCTATTTTTAAACGGTCTTCATTGTTTGTGGAGTACGGTGAGTTTTAAATCTTGTGAATGATAGGTTATTAATTGATAAAGAGGGGGTTTCGAAGTGGCAGAATATTTACCCGCGTTAGAGCTTGAGTGGCCGGCCGGCAGAGAAATCACCGCGTCCGTAATTTGGTTGCATGGGTTAGGAGCGGATGGGAACGATTTCGCGCCGCTAGTTCGGCAGCTGGATTTACCTGTCCCACTTGGTGTGAGGTTTGTATTTCCTCACGCGCCCTCCATCCCTGTCACCATTAACAACGGGTATGTCATGCCGGCTTGGTACGATATCCTCTCAATGGATGGTGGTCGCCACGTCGACACCGCTCAGATAGAGCATTCCGCCGATCGAGTGCATGACCTTATCAAGAGAGAGTTAGAGAGGGGGGTACAGGCATCGCGTATTCTGCTTGCGGGCTTTTCGCAGGGGGGGGCGGTTGTATATCAGGCGGCGTTGACTTACCCCGACCGGCTCGCCGGAATTGTTGCGCTTTCCACTTACTTTCCGACCGAAAACACCATCATGGTTGATCAGGTTCAGGCGAACCTTCCTATTTTAATTTGTCACGGTAGTCTGGACCCAGTGGTTGTGGAGAGCCTTGGA
>TARA_Y100000385_G_C13109442_1_pt1 | contig 18547 bp, 15 predicted proteins | sample TARA_Y100000385 | Tara Oceans TARA_Y100000385 (sample SAMEA2620980) | marine metagenome | biome: marine biome (ENVO:00000447); feature: surface water layer (ENVO:00002042); material: "saline water (ENVO:00002010), including plankton (ENVO:xxxxxxxx)" | depth 5 m
CCGCCTTGGGCGGGGGCCGTGGGTGGTTGTTGAAGCAGATGAATTTGACCGAAGTTTCATGCACTTGCGACCTGAAGCAGCCGCAGTAACTACCATTGATGCGGACCATTTGGATGTCTATGGCAGTTCTAGAGAATTAAGGAAGACTTTTGAGGCCTTCTTAAGCCAAGTAAGTGGGCCTACTTTCACCGCTACTTCATTATCAAATACACATAGAGTACACACCCCTGAAGCTCCCATTCGAGCTGAAGACATTCAACCAGATGATGGAGTGTATATATTCAACTTGATCATTGATGGTGAAAAACACCGCACTCGGCTTCGGATGCCTGGTGCGCACAATGTTTACAACGCAGTACTGGCAGCATCCTTAGCGAATTATGCCGGCATAAGCGGCCAGTCAATTGCACGCGCACTAAGCAGCTTTAGAGGCATTAAACGCCGATTTGAATTTCATAGCAATAAACCTGTAATCATTGAGGATTATGCGCACCACCCTACAGAGCTCAATGCACTTTTAACGAGTATTGAAGAGTTGTACCCGTCCAAGAAAACAACGCTAGTTTTTCAACCGCACCTCTATACAAGGACTCGAGATTTCATGGAGGCGTTTCAAAAGGAACTATCCAAGACAGCTCATACGCTAATCTTACCAATATATCCTGCAAGAGAAAAACCCATTCCGGGGATTACAACCAGCGCTCTAGCCAAAAATATTGAACGCGGCGAAGTGATCTCGAAAGAAGCATTAGCAAAGAGAGTAAAAGAATTAAAACCCGATGTCCTACTACTTGTGGGGGCCGGTGATATTGGAGACTTAGTAGCATCCTTAAAAGAAGAACTGACATGAAAAAGAGAAAACTTTCTGGTCTGATTCTTATGCTACTGCTACTATCGGGTCTTGTTTTAGCGGGGATTTTTAGTAGTAACTATATCCAATCTGCTCAATTTTACAACGTAACCGTTTTAATAGAAGATTCTGATAAACAAGGACTTATAACAAAAGAACAAGTGAAAAATGAGGTAAACCAATTCCTATCAAAATCTACAGATTCCCTTGCTCTGAGCCTTGATGCGTTTTTGTTAGAAACCTCTATTGAAGCCCTGCCGTATGTGAAAGAAGCGCAGGTATATTGGAATATGGACAGCAACCTCGTAGTTGAAGTGATTAACAAGAGTGTACTGGCCATAGCTTACGGAACAAAACATAACTATTTCATCAGTAAAAAAATGGAGGTATTGGAACAGCCCAAAGGAAAATGGTTGGACCTGCCCGTTATAACGGGAACATCAGATAGTATGGCTTTGTCAAATGCTGGCAGAACCCTAGAAAAGATGTCCTCTATAATTAGCCAAGAGAGTGTTGCACAACTAGAGGTTGTTGGTAATACAATGAAATTAGTTCCAAGAGCGTATCAGCATATTGTAAAGGCACATACAGACCAGCGTATGGAGGGCGAATTAAGAAAATTGGCTGCCTATTATGCGGTACATACTGAAGAAGAGTTAATAGACATTAAGCGTATTGATTTGCGGTATAAAAACCAAGTAGTAACCACATCAAGATGATACAAAATGCCCCATTAGCAGTCGGATTAGATATCGGCACAACTAAGATTGTTGCCGTAGTAGGACGATTGGAAGAGCACGGAAAAATTGACGTACTAGGTATTGGAAAGAGCAAAAGCCTTGGGGTTCAACGCGGTGTTGTTGCGAACATTACGCTTACTATTGAGAGCATTCAATCTGCAATAAAAATGGCAGAAGAAGCCTCAGGGCTTAAAATCACCAAAGTAATGGTGGGTATTGCTGGACAGCATATCCGTTCCATGCAGCATTCCGATTATATCATGAGAGATGATGCACAAGCAATCATTGATGTAACAGATTTAGAATCCCTGAAGAAAAATGTAGACAACCTAGTTATGATGCCAGGTGAACAGATTCTGCATGCCCTTCCTCAAGAATACCGCGTTGACGGCGATAGCAATATCATCAACCCTCGCGGCATGTACGGGTCTCGATTGGAGGCTAATTTTCACATTGTTGTTGGTCAAATTGCATCTATAAAAAATATAGCCCGTTGCGTTGAACAGAGTGAATTGACCGTTGGAGATATTACCCTTGAACCTTTGGCATCTGCTGATGCCGTTTTAGGAGAAGATGAAAAAGATGCCGGGGTAGTGTTAGTAGATATTGGTGGGGGTACAACAGATATTGCCATTTTTAAAGACGGCATCATACGGCATACTGCTGTGATTCCTTTTGGAGGCAAGGTAATTACCGAAGATATTAAGGAAGGTTGCGAGATTATTGAAAAGCAAGCAGAATTACTGAAAGTGAAATTTGGCTCGGCATGGCCTGGTGAGAATAAGGAAAATGAAATTGTAAGTATTCCGGGTTTACGCGGACGGGCGCCAAAGGAAATAAGCCTAAAGACCTTATCCAAAATAATCAATGCACGAGTTAAGGAAATCATTGAGAGTGTAATAAGTGAGATTAACAACTACCAGCAAAATGATCCTCGTAAAAAACTCATCGCTGGAATTGTGGTGACGGGCGGAGGTTCCCAATTAAAGCATATGAATCAATTGGTAGAATACTTAACGGGAATGCCAACTAGAATTGGTTATCCTAACGAGCATTTAGCCGGTGGTTATTTGAAAGAGTTAGCGAGTCCCGTTTATGCTACGTCAATTGGACTGCTTTCCATGGCTCTTGCAGAAAGTGCAGATACTATGGCTTATGACCCCAATGAAATAATACTTCCTGAAGAAGAAACGCAGAAACCTGTTGCGCCCGAAGCAGAGCCTGAAGAGGGCGACCCGGACCAAGAGGGATCAGTAAAAGCTAAACCGCGAAAAGACCCCGTTTGGAAGAGTTTTGTCAGCGGAATTTTAAACTGGCTAGAAGACGACGACATTGAATAACAAAACCATGATCGAAGACGGAATTCAATTTAACCTACCTAAAAACCGCAGCTCCGTAATAAAAGTTATCGGAGTTGGTGGTGGCGGCTCCAATGCTGTCAATCATATGACACGTGTGGGTGTGAACGGTGTAGACTTTATCGTTTGCAATACAGATGCTCAAGCCCTGTATCACAGTCCTGTTCCAAATAAGGTACAGCTAGGTGCATCACTTACAGAAGGTTTGGGCGCTGGCGCAGATCCAGAGATTGGTCATAGGGCTGCAGAGGAAAGCATCGCTGAAATCACTAAGATGCTAGAAAACGGCACTAAAATGTGCTTTGTAACAGCCGGGATGGGCGGTGGCACTGGAACAGGAGCCGCTCCGGTAATCGCTAAGGCGGCCAAAGAAATGGGCATTTTGACCGTAGGAATCATCACTTCACCGTTTTCATTTGAAGGTAATATTAGAGCCGTACAAGCAGAAAAAGGAATCTCAGAAATGCGTGATGCCGTTGATAGCTTGATTGTCATAAATAATGACAAGTTGCGTCAAGTCTACGGAGATTTAGGGTTCAGAAATGCCTTTAGCAAGGCGGACGAAGTATTGGCAGGTGCAGCAAAAGGTATTGCTGAAGTCATTACCAACCATTACACGCAAAACATTGATTTACGTGATGCCAAAACAGTTCTTGAAAACAGTGGTAGTGCATTGTTTGGGACAGGATCTGCAGAAGGCGAGGACAGAGCTTCATTGGCAGTTAGCGCTGCGCTTGATTCACCGCTTCTTAACGACAATCATATCAAGGGCGCACAAAATATTTTACTCCTATTAACGTCAGGAGAAGGTGATTACGAAATAACTATTGATGAAATTGGCGAGATTACCGACCATATTCAACGAGAAGCAGGAGGAAATGCAAACGTAATCATGGGTATTGGCGGCCAGAATGAGGAAGGAAGCAAGATAACCTGTACTATAATAGCTACAGGATTCCCTACAGGAAAAAGGGTACTACCCACTGATAAGCAGGATAAGGTAGTGCACACTTTAGATGAGGACAAGCAAGAGTCCATGGTTGTGCAAGAAGAATCTAATACCAAGGCTCCCAAAACAAGTATTGAAGAAATTCAGGAAGAGACAGAGGATCGCATCATAATGGACCTAGGAGACTTTGAAGAGAAAGGAGCCATAGATACGGTGAATGCGAGCTCCCAAGAAGATGAAGTTCTGGATACCGCAGCAGATGAAGTTGTGGAAGATTTTCTAGACCAACACGAATTTGACGTACAAGACGAATTAGGTAATCAGGAAAACCCGCGCGAAGGATTCCCTCAAATTCCTGAAGAAGATGCTGAGATATTTGATACTAGCCTAAATGATGAGACTTTTGAAGAGGAAGAAGCTACGGTTCATGTTCTAGAATGGGATATAAGTGACGAAGCACCTGATCAAAAGGACTTAGAAACAGAAACTGAGGAAGATGAACCTGTACTCCTTTCATCAGCAGAAGAAACTGAGCCAGTCATCCATAATACAGAAAACAGTTCAACTTTAGAAATTGAAACGGACCAAAAAGAAGGCGGCCTAGAAGTCTCCCCATGGGATTTGTTTTCGCAAACAGTTGACCCTGAGGAAGAAGAAATAGAATTGGTCATAGTAGATGAGGTTGAACAAGAAACGGAAACACCTATTCCTATTCCGGAAGTTTCCTCAGAATTTGACCAACCCGCTCCTGCACCAATGAAAAGACCGGAGGGAATAGTGGAGCAACAAAGCCAAAACGAGAGTACACCAGAATCCACTTTAGATAACGAAGATTCAGCAAAGTCACCAAGCCAATTGACAAGTTCAACATTCACCTTAGAGGATATTGAAGGTGACGGTTTCGCACTTAATCTTGAGGAAATTGAGGCAAGTGAACGTCCTTCACTTGACGAAAGTAATGCTGAGGCAGAAACATCGTACGAAGCTTTTGACTTAAGCTTAAGTGAAGTCTCTAATCTCCATGTTAAAGCACAACAAGAAGGTATTGAAAATAGCTTAACGGTCCCTTCACCGGAGTTTCACACCTCTGAAATAGCTACCGATGAAGCGCAAGAAAAAGAGGAAGAAGAATCTTTGACGTTCGAAGTAAAAACAGTGGAAGTCACTAAGGCCCCTGAAGTAGAAGTAGAAGTAGATAACCACGAAGAAGATATGGACAGGCCTATCTCCGCTGTAAAAGCAGCCAATGCTGGTGACTTCCCTACAAAAGTAAAGGATAGAATATCTAGACTTCAAGCCTTCCAATACCCATTCAAGGGAATTAATCAAATTGAAGAGTCCGAACGCGTACCTGCCTATATGCGTCAGGGGGTGGATGTTGATTTAGATCACAAATCAGAAGATAAACCGTCTAATATTGGGGTTGATTCTGAAGGAAATATTAGAACAAATAATTCATTTTTACACGACAACGTAGACTAATTATGGCGTTAGAAGCACAAATCATGATAGACCTCAAATCTGCCATGAAAGCAAAAGATCGTATTGCTCTAGAGGCATTGCGGGCTATCAAGACAGCGATTCTCAACGAAAAAACCGCTGTTGGTGCAACTGAAATTACCGAAGCAGGTGAGCTCAAACTATTGACAAAACTGCGAAAACAAAGAGTCGAAAGCGCTACTATATTTAGGGAGCAGGGACGAGAAGATTTAGCAATACCTGAAGAAGCACAAATAGAAATTATTGAACGCTACTTACCTGAAATGTTGAGCGAGGGTGATATTGAAGCTAAAGTCAAGGAAATTATAGCCTCCACTGGAGCCAGCACAATGGCTGACATGGGGAAAGTAATGGGTCAGGCCACAAATGCTATGGCGGGGCAAGCAGATGGAAAAGTGATTAGCGGTATGGTAAGAAAATTGCTCTCTTAACCATTAAGCAAAGGATCTAACACAAAAAACCCGGCATGCTATGCCGGGTTTTTTTGTTAAATATTTTCGCTAATCTTTAATGAATAATCAAAACCTTTTCCTTAGTTCCATCACTAAACTCAATGATATATGAACCTGCAGGAATAGCACTCACGTCCCATTGATTGATACCTTCCTCAAGTTTGAAGGTTACGCATTGTCCTTTAACATTAACTAATCGGGCACTACCAGCATGGGACGTAGTTAAAAACAGTTCATTCGCAACTGGGTTTGGGTGAAGTTCAACCAATGAACTCTCCTGTTCAATCTTTTCAAGATCTAGAAATGGGTTCCAAACTACACCCAAAGAGTCTCCATAAAGGTAATCTGCTAATTCTGGGTGGTCTATGAACGGGTTTCTATTGCCTTGTAAATTGGCTATGACGTTGTTTCTGTTGATTTCAAATTGATCCACGGTATCTTGAAAATGCCAAGTTAGGAGCGTAGATAATACAGCGAAAGTTGTTCCTCCTGTATTCAATGCTTCACGCACCACTAAATCTGGTTCGCTCCCTGCGCCTTCATATCTCAGGTCCATGTACATGATGATTCTTGCTAAATCACCTTTCACATCATCGCGAGGCTCCCATAGTCCAGCACTTGCGTTTAATCTGTTGCCTGTAATGTTACCGCTGTAACTCACCGGATTTCCGCTAGTTCCTAAATAATCAAATTCATGATTCGAACGCGTAGAATTTAAACTGACTGTAGCTGGTTTCAGATTATGCACGTCTGTACCGACTCCCGTGCTAGTTCCAAAATTTCCTAATGAACGAGGCCAAACATGCTCTCTGTTCCATCCCGATCCCCCATTGTACTCCTGAGGGCCGTTTACGCTTATACCTGCGTAAATCAATAAAACATTTGAAGAGTTTGCCGGATCAACATCTGATGCTTTTAAAACGTCCCAGGTATCTGTGGAAGATGAAGTATACGGTAACCTAGTATGCACTTTGATGATATCATAAAGTGCTTCTCTTAAGTCATTGCCGTTTTCATTCCAGGCATCTTGGTAATACGTTAGTGGCTGGGCTGCGGAACCAAAGGTCATTACTATTCCTAAGAGCGCAACAAAGTATTTGTGTCTTAATATCATCCGCTAAAGGTCGGAAAAAATCCGGTCCTTTCTCTGCCTAAGCTCAGTTATTAAGAGGCTCAATGAATGCGCCAATACGAGTGAAGACTTCCTCTATTTACGACCACTTTTCCAAACGAAAGTCTGGAAATGATTTCTTCAAATCAAGGCCCACTCCTGCATGATTAGTCTTGAATGCTTGAAGAACTCCCGCATCGTCTTCATCATCAAGCACGCGACCTCCACTATTCATTTTCATGTAAATCGGCAGTAACAGGCGTTGAATGAAATGCGGAATTAAAGGCTGAATCCTCAAGCCCAGTTGATGCAATACGCCACTGCGAATCGCCACACTTTCATTGCGATGCTCAAAATTGAAACTCTCATAAAAGGATGAATCTATTTCCAAGTATTCAGCTATTTCTTTCATCACCTCTTCCTTTCGGGACATGAGATCTTCAAAGGCCCATATGCGGACATGATTCTTTGGCATTGCATTCACCCATTTTTTCAAATAAAACGCATAATTCACATACTTCTCAATTTTGGGTAATTCAATGTATTGTTCCAAATTCATGTCAACGGTCTTGGTACGGAACTTCTCCATCTTGTAATGGCTGTACATCTGCTTTGAAGGCTCACGAAATAAAAAAATCATCTTCGGAGGTTGTTCAGATTGAGAAAAAGCTTTGAGTGCCTCTTCCTCATATAGGTAGTGAGCTGTTGCTTCAAAACGAATAGCGGCATTTGCGCCGTCCTTGAAGAATTCATGGTACCTACTAAGGTCGTGTTCATGAACATTTGCAGATGCATTGAATCTATTTACCTTATCCGCGAAAAAGAACGTCTCTTTTTTTGGAGACCCATATACCTCTGGGTGCGCACTAAGCCAAAAATATAGACTACTTGTACCGCATTTTGGGGCACCACCTATGATGAGATTTGGAAAATGCTCTATCATTATTCGGGCCTGATTTTCAACTGTTGCAGTGAATCGTTTATGAACGCATAGTCTTTTGTATGCTTGGACAACGCAAGGTCAATGGCCCCAACCTCATCTTTGCTCAACTGACTTTTCCATTTCTCTAAAGGATTCCCCTTAGTCGTAGTATTGACCAATACCGTTGCCTTTTCTGCAATTTCGCAAGCCACTCTATGATGAGCCTGCCTAAGGTTTAAGGCATCAAAAAGAGCCAAAAGTGTCCCTCTCTGATTAGCAACCAGGTCTTCATAACTAACTACTATCTTTTGGTGAAAACTAGCGTCATTGAGCTCTTTAAAGGCCAATGTATTCATGCGTATCCAAAGCTCAGGAATAATAGAGAAGTTGCCTGGAAAAGAGGGCTTTCCTTCAGGTACTTCACCATACGATTGGCTGTAGCAAGCCTCTGGGTTGTCTTCCATGAAGTATGTTCTACCATCCGCTTGGTGCAGCTTTTCAAAGTGATACTTCATAGAAGCCGAATGACTGTAAATATCTCGTACAATCAGAATCAGCGTACTCTTAGGAAACAAAGCACCCACGTAACCGAGTTTGTTCATCAAATGTGGGCTTTTATTTACCGGGATAATGTGGTCCCAATCATAGGAGGCCCTGCCCAATCCATGAAAATATTTTGAATATCTCCGCATAGCTTTTCGCTTCACGCTGCGAGATTCATAAATGAAATTGGCAAAATATGCCGTCATCTGGTACGTGTATTCAGCGGATGCATCTGCTGCGTCTTTATGGTCACAAGTTTCCTTAATGGATGCACCGCCAATGTCTGTCCAAACTTGATTGAGTTCAACACCAATTTTTAATAATTGAGGATGTGTACTTAATTTATCTACTAGAAATGTAGTACCCGAACGCATACTACCGGTTACAAAAAGTGGCGCATTTGTAATTTGAGCATTGGGCTCACCGTGAGTACCAAAAAGATTTCTTAACGATTCGGGAAGCTTAATCATGATCTGAATTCATTGCATAGTCGCACGACTTCTTCTATTACACGATTGATTTTGTCATCTTCTAAACCAAAATAAAGCGGTAAACAAAGAATGGAGGTTGAAATTGTTGCGGCGTTTGGAGTCTTTCCTGGTTGAACAATGTAAGGCAGTGTATTAAGCGCAGGATAGAAGTATCTGCGCGCATAAATCCCAGAAGCTTCAAGACCATCAAGCACATAAAGGGTCTCTTCTTCACCTTTAAATACCACAGGATAATAACTTTTATTCCAATCTATATTTTCTGCTATTTCCGGTTTGATTAATGTCAAAGCTGCTAATCCTTGATTATAGCGATCATGCTGCCGTTCCCTATCCGCTATTATTTCTTCTGCATAGCGCAGGTTTACCAGTCCAATGGCTGCATGAATTTCACTATTCTTGGCATTAATTCCCACTCCGTCAAAAACTTCCGGCCCAAAGTGACCAAAGTTTCTCAATCGATTAACAGTATAACGCAAAGGAGATACTGGTTCAGTAAGCCCTTCTAATTTATTGGAAGAATCATTGACAAAAATTGCTCCACCTTCCACGCTGTGCATAAGCTTGGTGGCGTGAAGGGAAAGCGTGCTAAGGTCGCCGTAATTCAATATTGAACTACCATTTATTTTAGTTCCAAAACAATGCGCTGCATCATAAATCACCTTCAAGTGATGTTTTTTGGCAATGCGCTCAATAGACTCCACATCGCAAGGCACTCCAAAAACATGCGTTGCTAATATAGCTGTAGTCTTTTCTGTGATTGCAGATTCAATTTGTGTGGGATCTATATTGAACGTATTTGCATCTATATCTACAAATACGGGAGTACAACCCTCCCAGACAATAGTTGAGGTGGTAGCCACATAAGAAAAGGGGGTTGTGATTACCTCACCTTTGATTCCCAATGCTTGAAGGGCAACTTGAATGGCTGCGGTTCCGTTACTCACAACAGCGCAATCTTTAGTGCCTAAGTAAGCATTCAAACCAGCTTCAAATTCTTTGAGAAGTGGTCCATTATTCGTAAGCCATTGGGCATCCCAAGCACGCTGCATTTCTGAAGTAATCTCTTCAAAGGGAGCCTGAAATGGTTTTGTGACGAGTATTTTCGACATAAGACAAAGCTAATTGCTTTTAGAATTAAATACGCTTACGCACTAAGATAAAACCAACGACTAAACCTATTACTATAACGGCATTGGTTAATATGAAATCCATAGTGCTAGGCCCACTTAACTTTTTAGCAAGTAAAAAGGTGGGAAGCGCAATACAAACTAATCTAAGTTGGACTGTTGAAAATGGTTGCATATTCTCTTTTAAGTAGAGATAAACAGCTTTTGCACTGTTGAATACCGCATAAGAAATGACCAAGGCATAACCGGCGCCATCTAAACCGTGTTTTGGAATCAGCACATAATTGAGCCCAATTAATAATGCAACTAACCCGGAAATAGCCAACAGATTCCATTTAAAATAAGGCCCATTCGAAAGCAACTCGCCATTCGAACCAAAACTGTAATCAATCACTCGTGAGAAAAGGACTAATACCACTACAGATTTAGCATCTTCGAATCGCTCAGGATGAGGTATCATGCTAAATATGATTTCAATATTTGGAACAATAAGGAGAAAACTAACCAAGGCCACAGCCATCAATACTCTAGAAGTACGCCCGTACATTTTCGCAATTGCATCCGTGTTGCCCTCATTCCAAAGATTAGCAAACTGTGGAGACAGTGCTTGAGAAACTGGCCGGCGTATGCCGTCCACAAAACTCCCTATAAAAAATGCAATACTATAAATTCCAAGTGCCTCGTAGCTCATCAAAGAAACAATCATTTGACTATCAATAGTAGCAAGGCTCATGGTCATTACCGCCATGATAACTCCGCTTCCAGCAAAAGTGGCCAATTCCTGACCCAGTCCTTTATTTAACGGTTTAGGTTTACGCAACGGAATCCCCTTTAGCAATAGACTATAGGCTAAAACTCCCAATCCAACGCATACATGCACAAGGGCAAAAATCCGCATCCAAAAAGAGAAATCCAGTTGATCTTTACTCACTAAATAGGCGCTGATTAAAAGTGCCAGTCGAATTCCCACGTTTTTCATGAAAAACGGAACGGAAATACGCTTCGCACTTGATGCGATGGAGAGGCCAAGCGTGTAAGTCATACTTCCCGCTATAACTGCTCCAAGAATAAAGATTTCATCTGCAATAGGAACATCTAATAGCGAAGCTAGTCTACCAGCAAACAAGGAAAAACCAATACCTGAAACCCCTGCTACAGCAGCTACTATAACTACAATATTTGATAAAAACTGACTGGCCTCTTCGCCCTGAAATTGGCTTTGATACCTAACATAGGTTCTGTGCATTCCCAATAAAGCTATGGCAGCAATAAGAACAGCGGTTCGTTCTACCCATCTATAAATCCCTAATTCTTCAAGGGTAAATGCTAGAGGGAACAACCAAATATTATTAAGCACGCCTAGACCAATTCCTAAAAAATTGGACAATGAACCTTTGATTATCTGCCGCTTAAAAACACTCACTATACCGTAGTCAATAATAGTTCTTTGATATAGTAAGCCAGTGCACCGCCGCATAGCGGACCAGCAATCGGTATCCAAGCATAAGACCAGTCTGAATCAATTTTATTTTTAATAGGCAATAATTGATGCATAATACGCGGTCCTAAATCACGTGCAGGATTGATTGCGTATCCAGTGGTCCCTCCCAATCCAAGACCAATAACCCAAACTAAAAGCCCCACCGGTAATGCACCAATGCTTCCAAGCCCCACAGGCACCTCTTGACCATCTAGCTCAAAAGCACCGTCAGAAATGTAAAAGATCACGAACATCAATACAAAAGCACCTATGGTTTCACTAAAGAAATTATTCCAAGAGTTTTTAATCACCGGTGCCGTACAGAACGTTCCCCGAATTGCAGCACCATCCTTGGTAAGGTCATAATGTGGCTTATAGAAAATATAATTCAACGTGGTGCCTGCCGCTGCACCTAAAAGTTGTGCCAACATATACACACCCACCTTTGACTCCTCTAAAGCTCCATCAAGCCATAAAGAAAGCGTTACTACCGGGTTTAAATGTGCCCCACTATAAGGACCTGCTACAACAATACCAATGTATACTGCTAATCCCCAAGCTGTTGTTATCATCACCCAAGAACCTGGGTCACCTGAACCTTTAGTTCTTTTTAATTCCACATTAGCAACAACTCCATTCCCTATAAATAAAAGCAAGAGTGTCCCAATAAATTCAGCCCAAAATTCACTCATACATAGTCCTTTTTCACGACGCGTGACAAGATAAGTATTTCTCCTATCGCTTTCTCTTTCCTTCCCTGCATTCTGATTATCTTAAAGGCAAGTAATTCTTAGACATTATGGTCCCTTATATTCTCGCAATTGATGCAGGTACAACGTCATCACGTGCTATAGTATTTGATAAAGACACAAAAAAAATAGGCCTTGGTCAATTTGAGTTTTCTCAATACTTCCCTAAAAATTCGTGGGTTGAGCATGATCCCAATGAAATATGGGCCTCGCAGCAAAAAGCCATTTCTTCAGCGCTGAAAGCAGCAAAAATCAATTCCAATGAGGTCTCTGCGATTGGAATTACTAACCAGCGCGAAACAACTATAGTATGGGACCGACGCAGTGGTGAACCCATTTATAATGCTATTGTTTGGCAAGACAGACGCACCTCTGATTATTGCAGTTCATTTTCTGAAGCTTCCATTAATCAGGTTGCAAAAAAAACAGGTCTCATAGTGGACGCCTATTTTTCAGCAAGTAAAATAAGATGGATTCTTCAACATGTGGAAGGAGCCCAAGACAGAGCAATTCGCGGAGAACTATGCTTTGGAACTGTAGATTCGTGGCTTATTCATAAGCTCACAGGGGGGTCAAAACACATCACAGATGCTTCAAATGCAAGTCGCACAATGCTGTACAATATTCATAGTGGAACTTGGGACAAGAGACTCTGTGATCTATTTAATATCCCTATATCTATTCTACCAGAAGTGGTCAATAGCAGTGGATATTTGGCAAGCACAGATCAAGAGGTGTTTGGCGCTAAAATTCCCATATCTGGTATTGCAGGTGATCAACAAAGTGCGCTATTTGGTCAGCTTTGCTTCAGTTCAGGAGAAGCTAAAAACACCTACGGTACAGGTTGCTTCGCTATGACAAATACGGGAAACCATATTGTAGTCAGCAGCAATAAAATGCTCAGCACGGTAGCTTGGCAACTTAACGGCATACGCACGTATGCCTTGGAAGGTTCTGTATATGTTGCCGGATCCCTTATTCAATGGCTTCGTGACGGCTTGGGCTTCTTTGATCATAGTGCGGATGTTGAACAGTTAGCCCTTAAAGAAGGGACAAGTGGAGGGATAACCATTGTTCCTGCTCTCACCGGACTCGGAGCACCACATTGGGACAGCTATGCTCGAGGCGCAATTATGGGGATTACGCGTGGGACAAATACCTCCCATATAGCCTATGCTTCATTAGAAGCAATTGCACTTAGTACAGCGGATGTTTTAGAGGCTATGGCAAAGGACTTAGGACAACCTTTGAAATCTATTCGAGTAGATGGCGGTGCAAGTACCAATGATACACTTATGCAGATTCAAAGCGACCTTTTAAATTGTCCCGTAATCCGACCGTTGGAAACAGAAAGTACGGCACTCGGGGCAGCATTACTAGCCGGGCTCGGAATAGGCATATGGAAATCAATTGGTGAATTAAAAGACCTAGCAGTAATTGATCAGAAATTCTCTCCAAAGAATGGCTCATTCGCCTCACTCCGTAATCAATGGAACAAGGGAATTCAATCAACCAAGGGGTGGGCCGAACCGGGCAACTACGAATAAAGGAAAAGTAGAGAAGTATTGACAACTAGACCTTACATTTGAATACTATGAAATTCTGCTTCATTCTTGGCAATCCACGCAGCGGAACATCCCTGTTCCGATTAATGCTCAATGCTCATCCACAGATTGTGGCACCTCCTGAATGTGGATTCATTCAATGGAATTTTTCCGCGTTCGGCAGGGTAGATTTCAGCTCTTCAAAAAATCGTGTTGCATTCGCCAAAGCAGTTTTAGAAAGCAAAAAAATGGAAACGTGGGGTTTGACTACGGATGACCTCATAAATACCTTTGATCAGGTAGTCGCACCCAATTATAAGCGTATGGTTAAAGCTGTGTTTTACGCCTATTCTAAATCAAAGGGGAAGAACAAAGATCCTAAGGTTGCTATTGATAAGAACAACTATTATCTGAATTTCCTTGAGGATATTTCAAGCGCAATGCCTAATGCAAAATATGTCCACCTGGTGCGAGATATTAGAGATGTGGCAAACTCGTATTTAGATATTGAAAAGAAGAACTTAAAGGGGAAATATGCTCCAAGTTTAGAAACCAGCGCAGAACAAATAGCTGGAAAATGGACAAAGAATAATGAGCGCTTATTGACCTTTTTAGATGATAAACCCACGCTGGTGGTGCGCTACGAAGATTTGTTGATTCGCCCAAAACAAGAACTAGAAAGAGTAGCGCTTTTCTTAGGTCTTTCGTATGATGAGCGTATGAGGCAATTCTATGAATACAATGACGAACCTGAAGAAATGCTCAATTGGAAGCAAAAAACCCTTCAACCTATTGACCCCAGTAGAGCCGGCGCCTTCAGAAGAGAGCTAGACCCCCATTTTAGTGACCAGCTATGGAACTTATCTCATGCGACTTTAGAAAAATTCGGTTATTCCAAATAGTATGTATGTCCACCTGATTAATGACGAAAAGTTTTTACCGCCATTTATTAAAAGGGCACAAGCAGTATTGGACAATAATCTTTATATCGTTTTTGGTTCAAAACCACCCTTTACATTTCTTCAAGAAAGCCAACAGGTCATTCATTCCTCTGAATGGTTAGACTACCAATTCCAGCATGAGATTGAAATAGAACGCATTTATATTCACTTGATGACCTACCAGAAAATCAATTGGGTAAATACCGCTCCTAAAGCTCCCGTCTATTGGCTATTTTACGGTAATGATCTCTATGAACTTCTTCTAGCTTTCAAGGGCTTCAAGCTGTTTGAAATATTGGATGCTCCTAAAGGCATCTTAACACGAATCAAAGGGAAAACCCTCTTGAGTAGAGTCAGGCGCTGGGCTCAATTGAAAGCGTATAACCGGCATTATGCCCCCTTTGTACAATCCCATGTGGACTACTGGTGTTTCTGGAGTCCAGGAGATTTGAAGCTTCTTGTGGAGCACTATCAATTCCAGGGAGAAATGTTGAAATTTCAATACGGTGCATTCAATCCAGAAGACATTGAGGTAGTTCAACAGTGGGTGGGCGCTAACCCTGATTTTCGCTCAGAAGATATTTTATTGAACCACAGCGGTTCACAAAGCGGAAATCACAAGCACTTATTGGCTCTACTTGATGAGTTAGGAATCAATCAGTCAATAAGAACTCCGCTGAGCTATGGAGACAAACCGCATATTGAAGCTACGTTAGAATTTGGTCAAAAAGTTCTTGGCACGGCCTTCCAACCGATTCTAAATTACATGGACCGTAACGCATATTTTGAACTCATTTGCACTACGGGATATGCACTATTTGGTCACAGAAGACAAGAAGCAGGAAACACCCTGTTTATTGCATTAATGAGTGGAACTAAAGTTTTCTTGCACCCCGAAAGTGTACTTCTCCCTTTCCTGGAAGAGCAAGGATATTGCTTTTTTACTTGGAATGACCTGAGCGCTGAGGCACTGAGCACTCCATTATCCAAAAAAGAACGCGCTAAAAATTACACCCTTGCCTGCAGCCAATTCTCCGAACAGACTATCGCAGAAAACTACCAGAGGATTCTTAGTTAATGCTGTTCAATTCGCTCTCATTCGCCGTTTTTTTACCCATTGTATTCGCAATATACTGGGCGCTGAGGAATTCATTGCGCTATCAAAATATCATGCTCCTGCTGGCGTCTTATTTTTTTTACGGTTGGTGGGACGTAAGATTCTTAGGCCTTATAGTTGCATCCACTGTGGTCGATTATTTGCTTGGACAACATCTAGCAACTGCCACTAAAGTCTCTAAGCGTAAACTTTTGCTTACCGCAAGTATGCTTTTTAACCTAGGACTTCTTGGCGTGTTCAAATACTACAATTTCTTTATAGGCAATTTTACGGAGATTGCTAATAGCATTGGATTCCATACGAACCCTATTCTTTTAAAAATAGCCTTACCGGTAGGTATTTCTTTCTACACCTTTCAAACTATGTCCTATACCATTGACATCTATAGAAAGCAACTAGAACCTACCAAGGACTTCATAGCCTTTGCAGCATTTGTTGGCTACTTTCCGCAGCTCGTTGCTGGACCCATTGAAAGGGCCTCAAACCTACTTCCTCAAATTTCCACAAACAGGTCTTTTAATTATCAGAAAGCTGTGGATGGCATGCGGCAAGCTCTTTGGGGATTTTTCAAAAAAGTGGTCATTGCAGACGCGGTAGCTCCATTAGTTGATCAAGTATTTAGTGATCCTAACGGTTTTAGTTCCATTGCTTTAATTACCGGAGCATTATTATTCTCCGTACAGATATATTGTGATTTTTCCGGCTACTCAGATATTGCCATAGGGGTCTCCAAACTCTTCGGAATAGATTTAATGCAGAATTTTAAAACACCTTACTTTTCAAGAGACATTGCCGAATTTTGGCGTCGCTGGCACATTTCATTGAGTACTTGGTTCAGAGATTATTTATACATCCCATTGGGGGGCTCACGCGGGTCCACTGCATTTAAGGTCAGGAATACATTTGCCATATTTCTAGTCTCTGGTTTTTGGCATGGTGCCAATTGGACATTCATCATTTGGGGTCTCATTAATGCACTGCTCTTTCTTCCGCTCCTTCTTGCCAAACGCAACAGAAGTAACTTAAATGATCCAAAAATTCGAGACTTACATAGAATACTTCTTACTTTTTCAATTACCACTATAGCTTGGATTTTTTTCCGTGCCGAATCTCTTTCCCATGCCATAGATTATATCCAAAATATCACCCAATTAAATACCGGAAAGGCGCTATCAATCAAACCCTCTCTAATGGTATACATAGCCCTATTATTCTCCGGTGATTGGATTGGACGCAAACACGATTTTGCGCTTAATTTCCTTAGTAAAGGAGTCCTTGCAAAGTCTTTCTTACTTAGACTAATAGTTTACCTAAGTCTAGCCTACTTGATTTTGCTCTACATTGGCGGACAGCAGAGCTTTATTTATTTTCAGTTCTAGTTTATGCGTCAGTTCATTTTTAGATTTTCATTGGTCTCCATATTACTTGCTACGGCGATTGGACTATTAGTTGCTTTTAATTATTGGCGTAGCCTTTCATTCATAGCCAAACACCAAGGAGGCACAATTATTTTGGGCGATAGCCACGCCGCAACAAATATGTGTCCTGACATCCTTGACGCACAGAACTTTGCCCATACGGCAGAACCTCTTGTGGCAACTTCACAGAAGCTGGAATGGATTGCCAAAAAGCTCCATCCAGACACCATTCTATTAGTGCTTAGCCCAAATAACTTTGCGGGATATAACGATTTCAAATTTTCAGATTCTCAATGGTCTTCAGAAATGGCAAAGCGATACTATACGTTATTTCCAAGGTCTTTCTGGGCACAGAATACCAACCCATTAACTGCTCAGGGACATTCCTACAGACAACAGCTTCTGCCCAATCTATCTGGCCGTCCTACTTTTCTTGGAAAATTTACACCTAAACCCATTCATGGCAGAAAAAATGATCTCCTAAACACATTAGACAGGCATTTTAATCCGGAATACCCTACAGTCTCTCTTCCTTCTGAATTAGCCATTCAAAACATAACCAAGACCTGTGAACGCAGCGGCATAACGCTATTAGTTGTGCTCGCTCCTCTTCTTCCGGAATACAAATCAGCCATTCCCGTTCAAGTCCAACAGGTGTTTAATGCTACCATTGAAAATCTTGAGGTTATCACCACAAACATAAAATTACCTGACAGCGCATATTTTAATGCAGATCATCTGAATCTAAACGGCGCCAATACTTTTACAAAGGCAATACAAACGGCGCTAGCCCATTAAGAGAATCCAAAATAATCTATAAAAAAAGCCGCGGCCTATGGCCGCGGCTTTTGTATCCCTTACTAACGTTTGGGATTATAAGACCTGAACTCTTTGAGTTACTGTTCCTTCTGCAGAAGATACGCGCACCAAGTACATGCCTGGACTTGCATTAACTTCTACTGGAATTATATTTCCTTCCACTGTGATTTTTGAAAGAACTGATCCTCTAACATCCATCACTTCAACAGTGTAGTTGTCTTTGACACCCATCTCTATCTTAAATACACCAGTATTTGGATTAGGATAAATACGACCATTTAAAATGAGCTCACCCGCATTAGTATTAGGAGCTAAGTTACCCGGAGAACCTACATCGCCGTTCAAAGAGGTATATGCTCCGTTAACACCGTCTACAGCATCTCCCAAAGAAGCGCCTGTAGAATCAAATTCAACAGATGTACCTGCACTTGCAGAT
>TARA_Y100000385_G_scaffold127462_1_pt1 | contig 18519 bp, 15 predicted proteins | sample TARA_Y100000385 | Tara Oceans TARA_Y100000385 (sample SAMEA2620980) | marine metagenome | biome: marine biome (ENVO:00000447); feature: surface water layer (ENVO:00002042); material: "saline water (ENVO:00002010), including plankton (ENVO:xxxxxxxx)" | depth 5 m
GCTGTAGACGCAGACGAAGCTGCGTTTGTAGCTGATGTTGAAGCATTTGATTCGGATGTTGCAGCATTAGAAGCTGAAGTTGAAGCTGCTGACGCACTGGCTGCTGCATTTGTTTCAGCAGTTTCTGCATTAGTCTCAGCTGTTTCAGCATTAGTCTCAGCAGTTTCAGCCGCTGTTTCACTAGCTGCTGCTGCGGTCGCACTAGCTGCCGCTGCTGTAGCCGAAGCTGCCGCATTGGTCTCACTAGTAGAAGCGTTGGTCGCACTAGTTGCTGCATTAGTTGCCTGTGTTGTAGCCTGAGCTACCTGAGCAGACATAGATGTTTCTGACCAATTCTTAGTAGCTGCGTCCTGTGCGTTCACAGGGTCAGCAACGTTGGTCATACGTTTATTCTGTGCGTCCCATTGGAAGTTAACGTTAGATAACTTAATTACGTCACCAGCGTCATCAATAGCCTCTTGAGACATAAAGAACGCTTGGTCACTATCCGTGTCTAAATCTGATTCTGTTAGTACTGAACCTGACGCATAATCTACGAGCTTTGTGCCCTGACTTGTGGTTCTACGGATTTCTATAGCTGTAGAAGAAGCTGGAGCTGAGGTAAATGTAACCTGTGTACCAGCACCATTAAATGTAAATGCTGTAGTTACAACACCATCTATAGTAATAGTGACATCTTCTTGTGCCCTATAGCTAAAAGGTACAGAATAGGCAGTTGTGCTACCGTCACCTGTATACCTTACAAAACTGTTTGCCATGTGTTTCCTCTAAATTGATTCTTCTAAGACGGGTACTTTACTGTTCTAAAAGATTTTGTAGTATAGATTCTGTTTCAGTATCTAACCCGTCTATTGTTCTAATGTTTCCACCTATTTTAAATTTAAACTGTGCTTTCATGTGGTCTCTAGCAGCTTCATTATAATCATTAAGTATTTGTTTAATATATGCTCCCCCTTCATATTCTCCCGCTATCATTCTGTTGTTTCTTTTTTGAGTGTTGAATGTAGAATATGGTTGAGTAATTTCATAAGCTATTTGTTCATTTAAAGTCCTGTCATCATATTCACTGAGTGTAATATTTCTAGCTATTATTTTCATTCCTTGATACAAGCTTGTGTGTTCAGGCATATCAATTTTACTTACAAATTCATACCCGCTTCCATCCTCTTGAGTAAAAGATTCTATTTCATATTCTCTTAGTTCCAGTGCTTTTGTATATTTACCAGTGCCTTTAAGTTTATAGACATCTGCCATAGGTGATATATTTGATGTTTGTATAACTTGTATTAATGTTTCAGCCTGTGGTTTACTAAAGTCAATCTTGTTGCCTTTTCTATCATAAATTAAATTACTTAATGCTCCTTCCATTGGAATAGCGTGTAAAGCACTTTTAGGTGGAAAAGGATTGTGAAAGATATCTCGTTGTGGAGCTGCCATATCTGCATAGTAACCTTTCATTTTGCCCCCTAACATTTCTTCATCAACATATTTAATTAGTGAGTAAGGAGTAGAGTCAATAAGTTTTTTCCTCATAGTATCAATTTCAGGGCGAGCCTCAGCCATTGTTCTATTTATAGAACGTGATAATGTTGAAGCTGGTACTAATTTAGCAGCAAAATTATTAGCAAAACTTTCTAATTTATAACTTAGACTAGAATCAGGTTTTGTTATAATTGACAACATATTAGAAAACTCTCTAAAAAACATTTGATTAGAAATCCTGTGGTTCATGTATGCTGCTCTTTGTTGAAAATGTTCACTTAAAGCAGCTTCGATTAATTGAATATCAGCAGAGTAAATAGGGTCTTGTGACATGTTTGCAATAGTATCATCAATATAATGAAGGTCTGCCGCCAGTTCTATTTGTGGGGCAAACTGCAAATATTTACCTATATTAACAGAGTGTATTAGTTGTTTTGTGTTTCCATCTTCGTCTGTAACATCTTCTGTAAATGTAAAAGTATGTCGTTTTTTAGGGTCAGGGTGTCCCATTCCAATGTAATTATCAGGACTAAACGTATAATAAGCGGCAGCAGTTGCTAACATCCCTATAGACGTAATTGCATGTGCTTTATTTCTAACAATAGGGTCTTCTGCTTTCATCATTTTATGCCAATCACTGGTCAATAAATTAATGGCTGGTGTACGCACAGCAAAATCTTTTACAAGATTATTAGGTGTTTTCATAAAGTGTAATCCACTAAAAACTCTTACCCATGCCCCACCTTTTTTATTAGCTTGTGTCATTGCCCATCCACTAATGTTCATATCATTAGGCGTTTGTTTAGGGAAGAATTGTGAAGGCTCAAAAATTTCTCTAGCTGGATTGTTAGTAAAAGTGTTTTCCCTTGCCACGTACATAGGGTCGTATGCCATAGACTTAGTTAAATCATCTAATGAGCTTGCTTCATCCTCACTAAAATCTTTTATAAATCTCCAATTACCAAACTCATCTTCATATTGATAAAACAACTCACGATATTTTTTAGCAAAATCACTGTTATCTATTAATGGTTCAATGTCTTTTATTAGGTCATTGTTAGCTTGTATTTTTTTATAATCAGGGTTATCCAAAGATAGTTCATAGTTATTATCTCTTTTAAGATTTTTAATCTTCTGTACTTCCCCTAAAGTTTTAGTGACATCTTTAGGTTTTTGTTTCCATAACTCAGGGTAAAACTTACGCATACGCTGATTTACATGAGCTATCCTATAAGCACGGTTAGTTAATGCTTTTATAAACGTGTCTTCCATTCCTAGTGTTTTAAAAGCAAAGTTAGAAAACTTAGCCATTGTACTTATATAAGGATTTAAAAGAGTTTTTCTTACTATGTTTTTACTTTTAGCGTGTTGTTCAAGATATGTATTAGCCATTAATTGACGGGGCTGGTCAAACTTATGCTCCAGTGCGTCTCCAACATTTCGTTGTAATTTAAAAGCTAATAAGGCATCTTCAAGAGCAGCCCCATAAACAAATTTATTTGTCATGTTTACATCATTCATCATTCTTAGTAAGTCTATGCTTCCTGTTTTTCCAAAATAAAGAAGACCACCAGCATAATCTTCTACTCGTGTCGTAGCAGTTTTTATTCCCGCACTACTGCCGTTAATAACATGGGTAGAATAATCTAACAATAAATTACCTGTTATTACTTCATTAAAAGCTTGACCAAAAGTAACATCATCACTACCAGCTTTTAATTTAGCTATGTGATTTAACTTTTGTAACATGAATGGGTTATCCATATGCTCACCTAATTTAGCTAAAGTTGCTATTTGTTGGTCAGGTGTCATTTCTATAAGGGCAACTTTTAAATCAGGTATAATTTCTTCACCCAGTATTTTACGTCTTTCTAATTTTAACTTTTCAGCTTCACTAAGGTTTTTAATAATTTTACCTGACTGCATAATATCTGAAGCTGCGGTTGTTGCTCCTGTTGTAATTGAGGCTTTCTCCCCTAATTTAATAACAGCGTCTTTCATCACTTCAGCTAATTTAACTTTTTCAACATCTGTGACTGCTTCGTCTATCATGTCTCTAAGTTTTTTAAAGTCAGAAACACTGGCTAAAAAATCCATGTCTGCTGCTAATTTTATAGCCCCAGCATCATCTCCCATGTCTGACATTTGTTTTAGTTTTTTAAAAACATAATCCATGTCATGTTGTTGTAATTCTTTGCCTCTTTCTTCCATAAATTTTATTAAGTGTTTTCTAGAAGAACCTCTTATAATTCCTTTTTCAGCAAGGTCAGTCATTATTTGTTTAAGTGCATTTTTATATTCAGGGTTTGCATCTATTTTTTCCCAATTTAAAAACTCTGTAGACCTTTTAATTTCTTCAGCTTTCTTTTGTATCAATGGAGATTCATCAGGTTTTTTAATATCTAATGATTTTTGTTTATATTGCTTTTTAACAGTCACGCTAGTTTCACCAGCTTTAGCTGCGTCTTTTATTTGTTTACGGACTTTTGCTGCTTCTTCTGTAATGTTTTCAACACCAGCGTTATCTAGAAAAGCTAGATAGTCAGCGTGCTTTGCACTCTGTCCTTTACCCCCAACAATATATAAAGCTTTTGTTATGTCATCTTCAAAGTCTAAATCTATAGGTGTCTGTCCATAGTTATATCTAGGAGAAGCTTTAGATAAGCTAGGCGGTAAAACATTGGGGTCTGTGCTTGCCTCAGGTTTACTAACAAATTTAACATTTTCAGTATTAAAAGTTTTAGTTGTTACTTTTCCATCTTCATCTGCAAATTGCACTGTAGCTTTTTTACCGTCTTTAGACATTTTAGTAACAACACCAACAGATTTATCTTTAGTTTCTACAGTAGAACCTAATGATGTTTGCTCACGTTTAGTAGGTGGAAAAACATCTATCTCACCAGTTTTTGAATTAAATTGATAACTAACATTGTTTTCAAAATCTAAATCACCTAACTCTTGTTTAACATCTCTTAAAAAACCTGTTTCAGGGTCATCATAATATCTAGATATACTTCCTTTTAAAGATAATCCTGATATTGTTCCTGAAGTGAGTACACCTATACTCCCCGTTACTACTCCGTTTTTTAGCATACGCCATCTATCAAAAGAATCACCTGTTAGTCCCGCTTCTATTTCTGAATACTGAGCGTGAGCGTCGTGTAACATTCCAATGGCTAATCCACTTCCACCATCTACAGCAGCTGACCATTTTAAAGTTTTTTTAAACATTTGGTTTTTTAAAAGATTGGGGTCTAAGTTTTTTATAATTTCATCATCTGTTAATGTTACAGTTTCTTTACCTGTTTTAGCTTTAATTTGTGCTTTGGCAATTTCTTCTTTGACTGTATCAACAGCTTCTTTAATAGCTTTTGATTTGCCCATGCTTGTTGCTAGTTTACCAGCTCCTATTCCTATATAAAACGTAGGGTCTTTAAGTGTAAACTCAGGTAGAAAATGGTATGCCCATTCCATAAAACCTATTTGACCACCACCAAATGAAGGAATGTCCTCATACAATTGAGTCAGTTCCGCCCAGTCGGCTCTATGCTCATTATCTTTAGCGTTTTTACCATATTTCATTTCATAAATTTCGTCTCCAGCTTTATAAGTATTATGGTATGCACCTATTCTATCTTCATAATATAAACTTATTTTTTCTAAATCAGTTAAATCACTAATGTCTTTACCGTATTGTTTTTCATAAAAACGAGGCAACACTTCATTTAAAATATAAGGAGACTCAAGCTTTTCTAAAGCATTTTGTTCTCTTTCTATTCCTTCTGAATCATCATATTCTCTTCTTTCTCTTGCATTTCTTCGTCTTTCTTTTCTATTTAAACGCTGTCTGCTTTCAGGAAGATTTAAAGGTTCAGGTTTTTCATCTACTTCTATAGGGGGTAAATCATAACGATTTTCTTCACTCATTATCTAATTCTCCTTAAAACATTTTTAAACTCTTCAAATGGTATGCCAAACTTGTCTGCCACCTCTTCTAATTCACTTTCTTCTATTCCACCTAATAAATATTTACCTGAAACTTCATAGCCTAATAAATCACTTAAAGTTTCTTGGACACGCTGTGCTTGGCGTACTTCATCTGAATCAGTAAAAGCATCAATAACTGTTTGTACAACACCTAAATCACCCTCATCCATGTCTATATTTTTTAGTTGATTGAATTTATCTGTAGTATATTTTGCACGTTCTTGTAATGCTTGTGTGTTATCTGTGATGTTGTAATCATCCATAATTTGAATTGCTAATAAATCTAAATCTTCACGATTCATTTTTCCTTTAGCTAATCTTATAGCTTCTTCAAACTGGCTGGATTGTTTAATAAGTTTTGGAATAGGTACTCCTGAGCGTTCAGATTCTTCAACAAGTTTATTAATTGTCTCATATTCACCTATAGTGCCTTGAGTAGCTTCAGGTTCTATAAGATTTTTAAATATTTGAGAAGAGGCTCTTAGCATGTTTACTCTTGTTTCTTCTTTGTCAAAGTCAAGAATTGTCCCTCTTGTTTCAGCATGGACTCTTAGTTGAGATTTAGGGTCAAATGTAACTGCAATGTTATTATAAATCTCGTTAAGCTTATTTTTAATACGTGTATCGTAAGCGTTTTTTGCTTCTAAAGACGCTCCTTTTGGCATAGGTATGTTTTCCATGTCTTCTGTCATCCACTTTTTGATTTCCATGTTTACATGGTCTTCTATGTGTTTAAAAAGAACATCTTGTTTTTTTCGGTCATACTCTTTACTAGATGGTACAAATTCTTGGTTTAATCTATTTATGGTATTTATAACTTGTGGTTGACTTTCAACAGAATATCCCTCACGAAAAGCTTCTTGAGCTTTAGAAAAATATCTACTTAAATCATTTGCTTGACTAGGTGTCAGTGTCTGTCCCCTGTCTGCTAAAAATTGTAAATAGGCATCAAAACCAGTGTCACTTCCAATAAAGTTCTTACTTAACATTTCACTTTTTAAATTTTCCATTACAATAGGACTGTTCATAACACTCCCTGATTTACTTACTATTTTTTCAAACAAATTAAATCTAGCGATATGGTCGGGTGTCATAAGTTCTCTCTTAACTGCTTCTTGTTCTTCCATTGTTAATTTAATTCCGCCTTCTTTTTCACCTGTAGCATATTGTGACAATAAAACATCACCTCTACGTTTAATTTCATCTTTACTAGCTTTGGCATCTGCAATTACTTTGGTGTTCCTAGCAACCCTAATTTGCTTCATTAAATCATGTGCTTTTGCATTACCTGAATCCAACAATGATTTAACTTCCATCTTACCGTTGTAGCCTCTGTGTGACTTTAAGAAACTTTCGGCTCTATCATAGTCACCTAATTCTATAAGTTGTTCAGTCCCTTGTAAGATAGCTGCGTTAATTTGTTTAGGGGTAGGTGGTTTGCCATCACTATTTTGTTTTGTTTCTAGACGCTGTGCGATTGTTACACCGTTTTCTGTCCCTTGATATATTTTTATAAAGTCAGACATACTATCTATCTCTTCTTTGTTTCTAACCTCAAATCTACTCTGAGCGTCTTGTGTTAGAAAAGATGATTTTTTTTCATTCCAAACAGAAGCATAAGCACCTGAGAAATATTTACCACCTGTATCAAAATCTGCTGTTACATGTTCATTTAAAAATTCTTCAGCACTCTGTGACTTAGGGTCATAGTTATCTTGGTTAGCCAACACTGACTGCCAATCTTTAGCCGCCTGTGTTTTACCCATCCACATATCATTAGTAGCTGTTGCATACATACTATTCAGCTGTTCGTTCTCACCTGAAGTAATAATTTTTTGTATATCTTCAAGTGATTTACCTGAAGCTTGTAGTTTAGACAGTTCTAATTCAGCTTCTTTTTGTTGTCTTTCTACATAAGAAGAGCCCATTTCTTGTAACTTTGGAGAAACAGTTTTAAGGGCTTCCATTAAACCATCAGTTTCTACAGACGCTTTACCAGCACCAGCAAATGTAGTGCCGAAGTATTTGTTTGTTACTTTAGATTCATATGCCATTATTTATAGACTCCTGTAATATTCCCTAATTGCACTTTATTTGCAAACGGCGTAAGTTTTTGTTTACCTGTAATTGTTCTTTGTGCATTAACACCCCAGCCGTAAGCGGCTTTATTAGCCATCTCAGCTTGTGTAGATTGGTTAACAATAGCATTTGAGTTCATTCCATAGCTGGCTGCGGCTGTTCCTATTTCTAATGCTAAACCTAACCCACTTGGTGAGACTACTGGTTTTAAGTATTTAGCTCGTGTTGTTTGCATGTCTGCATACGCTTGTGAATATTGATAGTTAGCTTTATACATATCTGATAAGAAAGCATTTTGTAGTTCTACGTAATCTGTATCAGCTGTTCCAGCTAAATCTTGTATTACTTTAAATGGATTACCAAAACCTAAATTAAGTGCAGTTGCTTGTTTTTTGCGTAAGTCCATTTTACTTTTAAAACTTTCTAAGGCAAATTCTCTAGCGGCTTCTACTTTCTCACCTTCTATCTTTTGGATGTCATTAAGGTAAGACATGTTAGCATTTTGTTCAGTAATTTTGTTAGCTCGCTCTTGAGCTTTAGCTTGGGCTTTTTGTGTATTATAACCCTGTATAGATTGCACTACTGACATTACTGCCATTGCTTCAGCTAAGCCACACATATTATCTCCTTCATCATTAAATAGAATGGCATTTTACCTTTGCCATATTGTTCCTCTAGTCTTATTGTTTTAAATCCTAAATGTTTAAGCCATTTAATAGACTTGTCATTTCGGACATCTACATAGTTATATAAATATTTATAACCTTTTCCCATTTGTGCCACCCATTCAGGTGATTGTTTTATAAATTCTTTCTTGTAATTAAATAACTCATCACTGGCTAATAACCATGCGACCCCATAATCTTTATCTAACGAAGGCACGCTACCAAACATTCCGATAACATACTCTTCTTCTGTCCCAATAACACACCATGTTTTACTTCCTTTATGTTGAAAGGGTTGCATAAGTGCTTCTCCAGTTGTCAGTCTATCTGACGCCCAAATTTCATCCTTATCTGCTTGCCTCATTTTAGGTGCAAGATAAGCAATGTCTACACTGATTGCTGGTCTTACGTATGCCATTTATATTCTCCTAGAACGTCTGTGGTAGTAACCTTCCACTTCAGCACTAGGAATAAACATAGGTAAGTGTGAGCTACTCTTTATATCTAATGTAAATAATGTATTTCTACTTTGTACAGGGACAATAATAGTACCTGACGAAATCGCTGGGTTATCTACTGCTCCTGATAAACCAATAATATAACCATTCATAAATGTAGTATATGTATCTCTATTCTCAGGTGTTACTTCTACTTTAAAAAACCCACTGTTTTCATAATCAAACGATATAGTACGCACTTGGTATCTACCTGAAGTTACAGCTATTGAACCTTGTCCTGAAGCTTCTCTTACGTACTGTGGTGATAGTGTATATTTAGATTCATAAGGCACACCTATAATTAAACTAGTGTGATTTCCTTCTAGTGTGTATGTTGAACCTGTGGTATTTGTTGCTGTGTAATCAGCTCCTGTGCTAGCATTTACAGCTAGTAATCCTGTCTTAGCTCCATATGGGCTAGTGAATGTAGTAAGGTCAGTACCTGAATCATAAGTTCCAGTTACAGATTTCTTAAGGTCTACATAAACATTATGACCTATAGTGGAATCTGATAAATCTTGTAAGTCAATACGTAGTAACTTTGTGTCTGTTTCTTCTACTACAAATAGATAAATATAACTATTATCTACCATGCCACCTATTATTTTAGTACCATCAAATTCCCATTTAGACCACGCTGTTTGTACTTTCTCACCTCTATCAAAGAAGTATTTGTACATATACATTGTGTTGGCATTGGTAGGTGATACAGCTGTTCCTGTAGTGTATGGTGCTGTCTGAGTGTCAGCTGTATCTGAACACAGCACTATCAAAGAATCTTCTGTTGTGTTACTCAATATTGAATAAGCATTGTCAGGTATTAAAGTTTGTACCGCAACAGTAACATCTAAACCGTCATTAGTTAGTGTATCATTGTCTGAATAATATTCTCTTACTGCTGTGTTTGCATTACGTACTTGTGAGAAGTAAGCATATCTACCTGAAGCTACAGGTGTTACATTAGCATTGTGTGAGAATGTTGATACTTCATTTAACACAGCTGAGGTTGGGGTAATTGTCTCAGCTGCTGAAGCGAGTTTATACTGTGATGTGTCGGAGAATAACAGTAAGGTCTCGTTAAATGATATTGAATTTCTTAATACGTTAACAGTTGTACCTGAAGCTGCTACATCTATAACATCTGTATCTAATACTTGTGTTACTGTTGTTGCAAAGAAATTAAAGAAATCAGCATTTCCTGATAATATTAAATTCTCCCCAGCTAATATACCTAGTCTATTTTTATAGAATGTAAGGTTTTGTATTTTCTGTCCTACAAATGAAGGGTCAGGGTTTGTGGTATCATCCCCAGCGTCTCTGTTTGTATAACTTTGTTTAGCAAATGTAAATGTGCCATCATTATTATTAATAAGAGCATGTGGCATTGTAGTGTCATTTAGACCTGTACTTGTGTTAGGTGCTATACACTCTTCCCATACACCATTGCCTACATAGTTAACATAGTAATCTGATGTAGTATCACCAGCGTCACCTGTTACTTTAATCTTGTCATTTAACTTTGCATAATAAGGTAACTTAGTAAAATCTTGTATTTCATCTTTAACAGCATATAGTTCAGCATTACCAGCACCATCATGTGTTTCTACTGTGTAGCTAGCGTTTTGGTCTACTACATAACCACGCAGTGAAGACTGGTGTTCTGTAAATGTAAACTCTGCTGTAACTCCACTGTAATTAGAAAGTCCTTGTGAGCTAGTTAATGTTGCTCCAGTGTCTGCTCTAGTAAGTTTAAATTCTATACTAGATGAAGCGTTCCAATATTGACTACCAGTTCCATATCTAAAGATATCTATTAGTTTTGCTGTGTCTCTAAACTCTGTGTCATGGTTAGCGTCACTACCGTCAGGCATTTGTATAATAGCGTTGATACCGTATGGTAAATCAGGGTGAGTAAGATGTATTGCGTACTCTCTACCAAAGTTGGTTACCTTAAATACCACGTAAAAGTATTCTACTTTAGCTGCTGTAGTTGAACCACTTTGTGCTGGTGTAATAGATTTGTTAGATACAAAAGTAAAATCTGCAATGTTAACCATCTTAAGGTCGTTCTTAGGATTGGTAGTGGTAAGATAAGATGTGCCATCAGGGTAGCTTACAGTCTTCTCATTACCTTGTAAGTCAAAAACTTTTACCCCACCATTGTAAAATGCAACAATGTACTTATTGTTTTCATCTCTTTGTATGTTCCATATTTTTGTAGTGTTAGGAAACACATTTGTACTGTCTATTGTAGCTATATATTCTGAAGGTGGGCGTTTGCCTAAGCCTTTAATTATGTTGTTCTGACAGTTAATCTGTTCAGTCCCTTGATTAATACCACGTTGTGTAGGGGTCTGTTGACTTATGCCATTCAGGAAATTAGGTATCGACTGTGAAACTACTGCCATTAATAAGTCCTTCTAGGTGGTCTGTTAATTATAGAATATGTATTTGCGTCACCTTCTAGTATGTTTACATCTTCACTTCTAGAATCAGACTGCTTAAAGTTATTATAAGCTTCCTGTTCATCTATGCTCATTAGTTCAGATAAACCAGCGTCACCGATAAATCTAGCTGCAAAACGTCTAGCGGCTTTTACTGTAATATAGCGTCTAGCGTATTCAGGTAGTTGTTCAAATTGTTGTACTAATACAACATCTAATGGTGGGACGATTGTAAAAACGTCAGTGTGTTTATCTAGGTCATACAGCTTACCATCACGTATTACTACGTTTTGATATCTGTGTGTTGCATGAGCGTCAGCTTGGACGCAGTTGGAAGGTAATGGAATCTTACTATCATCATCTATTGAGTAAGTTACATTGTATTCTGTGTTAAAGTTCCAGCCTTCACTTTGTACAGAAAGGCTAGTTTCATCTAAGATATTTATAGCGACAGATACATCTACGTTTGTTATGCCGCTAATTGAGTTAACAGGTGCTTCTCCAATAGCAGAGAGCATAGTGTTGATAGCTTGTAACTCGGTAGTTGGTGTTATTTGTGTTGCCATAATTTCCTCAGTAAAGAGGGGACAGCATAAGCCATCCCCTCAAGGTTAAGTATAAGAAACGATTAAGCTTCTTTAATACCTACAGACGCTTCAGGACGGAGCACTCCGTGACCCATAGCATATTTAGCTACCATCAATGTACCTTGACGTCTTATGTCATATTCCATTTCAGTTGCTAAGTCCATGAGCTTAACAGTACCCGCAGCTGAAGGATGGCAAACCAATGCAACATAGTTAGCTAAGTTAACTTGTTGTGGATTTGAACCACCAGCTGTAGCAGAACCACCATCAACGTTTGTTGAAGCTGAGAAGTCTGAAGCCACAAAGTGTGGTGTTGGTACTAATTCAATACCAGCAATCTTCAATACTTTTCCTTCAGCAATAGAACCTTGACCACTAAAGTCAACATTCACAGCGTTAGTAGCGTTTGCTAATTTATAATACTCTTCAAGTCTGATGAAGCACTTACGTCCTTCTCTTGGCACAAAGTTTGCGTCAAGCTGTTTAGCAGCGTCGAAGAGTGAATCAATCACAGCGTTAGCAGCTGTAGAAGCTGTAGCACTAGCGATTGAAGTGTTTGTTAGGACAGTTCCTGAAGCGTAGCCTGAATCAGATACGTTTGCAGAAGCCTGAGCCGCTTGTCCGATTGTTTGTAGAATGTGCTTATCTTTTTGGAAAGCCAATGCTCTACCGATTTCGGATGAATAAGAACCTCTAACATCATAATGATTCTTTGCTTCTTCTATGTTAGAAAGAAAAACAGAAGATATCAATAAGTCATTGATTGTTATGATTTTCTCGTTGTGGTTTACGTCACTACCAGTGATTTCTGTACCAGCTGTATGATAAGAAGCGTCAATTCTGCCCATTACAGGGAATTGTGCACTTTTACCATTACTGATTGTACGGACAGTTTCAGCTCCTTGAGTTACTGAAGCACGTTCAAATGAAGTTAAAACTTCGCCTGAAAATACTTTAAGAAATAGAGCGTCTTCTGAACCACCAGCGTTGATTTTACCGACAGATACTGGACTAGCATTTGCCATAATAAATCTCCTTTGGTTGTAGTTTAGTTGTTGTTGAACGCCTCTAAGTTTCGTCCCCAAGATTGTCTTCCGCAGAAGGTCAAGTTACTACTACTTGTTGGCAGCTGCCATCTAACGAGATAGCACAGCTATTAGCACTTCCATTTACGTAAAGCTAGAGCCTTACGTGTTGGCTTTCCATTTGGTTTTTTCATTGCACCTTTAACACCACCCATCCGTGCACAGAAGCTTTTACGTCTTCCAGCTGCTTTAGAGCCTTTCTTAGCTTTCCCTGTTACAGGTGCTTTAAGATTAGCCCCAGTCTTACGTTTGTAATAACGTCTACCAGCGGCATTTAATCCGCCACTAGGGCTTTGGTGTTTCTTTGCTGGCATTTACTTTTTCTTCCTCACTGTTTTCTTTTTAGGAAAACCAGCTTTCATATTAGAATAAGCTTTCTTACTGATAGTAGATTTAGACTTGGGTCTACTTGTTCCAGCTTTCTTACGTGCATTTATATTTGCGTATAGTCCACGTTTAGCCATTAACATTTACCTCTTTTTTTAGTCTTACCTTTTTTCATTGGTTTACCATATGCCATTGTGTGTCTCCTATAAGTTACTGTTTGCTAATTTCTCTTGTACTTCAGCTTGAAACGCTGGGTCTTTAGCATACTTTGGGTCGCCCATGTCAGCTTGTACTTGAGCCCATGATTCATAACCACCTTGTGAAGTAGCACCAGCTTTACCTGATAGCAATTTAGGGTCACTTCCTTCAGCTGCTGTGTATCTAGCTTGTAAACCAGTAACAGCTAACTTGATAGTTTCCATATCACCACTGTTAACAGCGTTGTTATAAGCTATCTGTTCAGCTTCAGTTAAATTTTGTCCAGCCCATTGAGTCATTTCTACGTAAGCTTCTTCTCCACCTACTAAGCCTTTGACTTCAGTGCCTTGTTGTAATGCCCTAGCTTCTTGTCCAGCAATAAACTGGTCTACGATATCTCTACTGATACCAGCTTTCTCTAATCTTTCATAAGACTCATCAGCTAGTTGTCCACTTTCAGCATACTCTGCACTTAGTGAATCCATGTCAAGTCCAGCAGACTCAACAGCTTCATCAGCTTTAATCTCTAAATCACTCTTAGGTTGTTCTTCAGCCTTCGCTTCTTCCTTAGCTTCTTCTTTAGGTTGTCCTAATTTAGCTTCTAATTCAGCGTATGATTTAGCCATGTCTTCTACAGAATTAAACTTTTCAGGCAAGCCTTCAGGTTTAGAACCTTCTACTTGTTCTTCTACTGCGGGGGCTTCTGCTGTAGTTTCATCTGCTTGTACTACTATTTGTTCTACCATTTATTTTTCTCCTTTATTGTGGTTTGGTCATGTTATTAGCAACAGGTTGTACTACATCCTGTGCCATATCCATCATTTGTTGCTGCTGCATTTGTTGTTGAGCAGCTTCTTGCTCTTGAGCTAGTTGCTCTTCACTCTTAATTAATCCTTCAGTATCAATACCTAAGCTGGTAGCAACACGAGTAATCAGGTCATTAGGGTTTAATATCTGTACTACTTCAGGGCTAATCTGAGCTAGCTGTCCTATCTCCATAACAAATTCTCTTAGTTTCTGTAGGTCATTACCACGTCCTAAAGCTTCTATACCTGTGATAATAGTAGGTGCTACAGAATCTTTTGGAAGCTTTGGTATCTCATTGGATTGAGACATACGTTTCATTAATACTTGTACTAATGGTAACTGAAACTCTTGAGATAATAATGAGTATATACCACCCATACTAGTCTCTAACTGTTCAGCCATGTATCTAATCTCTTGTGCTGTAACACGTTCAGCGTCTCTTTGTATTGCTGTGTGTAATAAGAAAGCGTATGACATACGTTCTTCTAAACGTCCTATGCTACGTTCTACAATACCTAAATCATATTGCTTCTCAGTTTGCAAACATGTTACGTCGTCTCTTTGTCCTGTAATTATGTCCCCGTTTCTAGTGTTAGCCAAATCTCGTTTACGGGTCACAGCGTTAGGGCGTACCATAAATACTACTTTACTCGCAGCTGCTGATGATTCTACTAGTGATTGTGATAGTCCCTCTAGTGACCTTAGGTCTCCTAGAAATTCCTCTACATAACCACGACCGTAGTCTTCACCATCTACTCTTACCATACGTAATGCTTGGTAAGGCATGTTGTCTGCTGGGTATGTACCTACTGAGCTTGGTATCTTGTGTCCCATAACTTCTTGACATACATAGTACTTGCCGTCAGGTAATCTGTATATATGAGTATATATCTCACAGTCCTCATCTTCTTTGTAATCAGGATATTTACCTATAATTTGTAGTGTCTCTTCATCTAGTGCTACTGGACTAATGCTTTCTTTAATAATTACTTCTAATAAATTACCATCTTCATCACGTCTGCACACAAATTGTGTTATACCATACACACGCATGTTGCCTTTCTTAGGTAGATATGTTAGTACATTACCACTTACAATAAGATGTTTTAGTGCTTCAAATACAGATACTCTAAGTGCTAAGTTCTCTATCTTCTTGTGTATCTCACGCTCAATTTTGGCTAGAGACTTCTCAATTTCAGATTGTAATTCAGGGTTCTGCTCTAGTTCCTCTTTAGTTTTACCTGATAAAGATAACCTAAAGAAAGGTGAGTTGGGTGGTAATAATAATAATAGAAGTTTGGAAGCTAGGTTGTTAACACCTCGTGCTCCCACTGATTGAAATGGGGTATATAGTTCTGAGCTTGACTCGAAGCCTTCGTCAGGAATAAGGGTTGGTATTGTAAGTTCTGAGCACTCACGGGCTCTGTCTAGATAATGTTGTCTATCTGCTTGTAGCTTTTCATAGCGTTGTTTCGCTGTCTCTTTCATCATCTCTTGCATAATTAACTAATGTTTAATCCTGAACCTGAAGTAGGAATAGATAAGCCTGTTGTTTGTAAAGCTTTTGTACCTTTACGTTTGGCTTTCTTTTTTCTTTCTTCGTCAGTTAACTTCTCTTCAGCTACCTTAAGTGTTGGTGCTATCTCATCTCCTGATGGTGAAGCGATAGGTGGAGCTGGAGTAGGTGCTGGTGGTGGCGTTGAAACTCTTGGACTACCTGTGCACATATTATCTCCTTATTGATTTCTAGTTGGAATTTGTAAGCCAGCGTTTGACTTGTTTAAATCACTTGTACCCAATGCTGGATTATTAAGCTTTCCTGTACCTTTAGTTTTGACTCTAGCTTTTTTAGTTTTGTCTGTAGCTTGGTCTTCTTTAGGGGAAGAGACAGTGGTTGTAGTTGTTGGTGCTGGTTTACTGTACATCCCTGTTTGCATTGCTTTGCCTATACACATTATTTATCTCTTTCCTTCAGTTGGTTAATAAAGCGAACAACATCACGTTGTCCAGCCTTGAAGTATATGTCCTTCATTTCATCTGAGATATCAGGTGATTGCTCAGGGTATAAACTATTTAACAGCTTAATAAACTGTGGTACTGTCTTAGGTAGGGTGGTTTCTTCTTCATCCTTACCTACTATATCTTTTATAAACATATTTTATCCTTCTAAAACGGGTACTTTAATCCCACAGTGTACCAGTTATTGTTCCTTTGTTGTATTCAGTTGCTCTATTTTCAAAGAAGTTAGCATGTTCAACACCATTAAGCACCCAGTCTAACCACTCTAATGGGTTATCTTTTACTTTGTAGTTAGGTTTCAATGATAGTTGTAACAGCCTACGGTCAGCAATGTACCTTATGTATTGCTTAACTTCCTTAGGTTCTAGCCCACGAATACCCCCTTGCTCAAATGCTAGGTCAATAAACTTATCCTCTAGCTCAACCATATCTCTACAGGTTTGATAGATGGTAGCTTTGAAATCATCATTCCACACACTTGGATTCTCTTTAATCATTTCTTTAAACAGTTTAATCATACTCTCTACATGGTGTGACTCATCACGTATTGACCACGTTACTATCTGACACATCCCTTTCATACGACCAAAGCGTTGAAAGTTAAGTAACATAACAAAAGAAGCGAACAGTTGTAGTCCCTCACCAAACGCTGAAAAACAAGCTATGTCTCTAGCTAGTCCTTCTACTCCTTTTCCTTTATCTTTAAATAGATACTTATGTTTATCAGCCATCTCTTTGTATTCTTGAAATGCTTTAAACTCTGACTCAGGTAAACCTAATGTGTCATTTAACATAGAATAACTATGTGCATGATTAGCTTCACTTGCTGCAAAAGAAGTCAACATCATACGTACTTCAGGTACTTTAAACTTAGGTAAGTATTTATCTAAGTAAGCCTTAGCTATGTCTACATCTCCCTGTGTAAAGAATTTTAGTATTTGATTAATTAAGTTCTTTTCTGAATCTGTAAGTCTTTCATTCCAGTCTCTTACATCTTCATGCAATGAAACTTCTGACGGTAGCCAGTGCATTTTCTGTTGCATATCATAAGACTCAAATGCCCAGTCATATGTAAATGGTTTATAGTGTGTACGTTCTTTAAATAAATTCATTATCCCTCGCAAGCTATACATTCCCCATCAGGAATGATTGTTCGTTCTATCTTTTGTGACACTAATTCTGCTCTCTTCATTGCTTCTGAGCGACAGTAGTAAAGTGTCTTGAGTTTTCTTTTCCAAGCCAACATGTGTATGTCATGTAGTTCACGGATGTGAACATCAGCTGGAACGAATACATTAACAGATTGTCCCTGACAAATAAACTCTTGTCTGTCTGCTGCGTGTTCTATTACCCACTGTTGATTAATCTCTATGGCTGTCTTGAATGTATCCTTCTCATAATCAGTAAGACCTTTGAGTTCTAATACTGAACCTCTGTTGGCTAGTATCTTCTTCCATGTTTTCTCATCATTCATACCTTTGTTTTCTAATAGTTTCTCTAAGTGTTTATTCTTAACCAAGAAAGAACCTGACATTGTTTTCTGTACATAAGCGTTAGCCCTGTATGGTTCAATGGCGGGTGATGTAGTGCCACATATAATTGAGCTAGAAGCGTTGGGTGCAATAGCAAGTAGGTGAGCGTTACGCATACCTGTGCCTTCCATGTCAGGTGCTTCACCTTTCTTAATAGCTAATCGTTTAGATTCTTTGACTGCCTGTTCTTTAATGTGTTTAAACATTTGTAAGTTTTTAGATTTAGCTAAAGCTGATTCAAATGGTATGCCTTTAGATTGTAAGTATGAATGAAAACCCATTGCTCCTAATCCTAAGCTTCTTTCATTAATAGCTGAGTACTTAGCTTTGTATAAAGTATCAGGGGCATTATCAATAAAGTGTTGTAAGACATTATCAAGAAAGTGAATCAAGTCAGATATAAACATTGGGTCATTCTTCCACTCATCATACTTTTCTAAGTTGACTGAAGACAGACAACACACAGCTGTACGTTGTTCATCTGTTGGTAATGTTATCTCAGTGCACAAGTTAGAATGATTGACCTTAAGTCCTAAATCTTTTTGTGCTTGTGGTAGACCATCATTAACTGTGTCGTTGAACATAATGTATGGCTCACCTGTCGCTACTCTGTTCTCTAGTATACGTTGCCATAATTCTCTAGCAGATACAGTCCTTACTATCTCATTAGTGTGTGGGTCAATTAGATTCCAACTGTCATCAAAGGTTGGTTCTTTAATACAGTTATCAATCAAGGTCATAAAGTCATTAGATATGTTAACACCGTGATGTAGGTTCAGACACTTCCTGTGTACATCACCACCACTAGGC